>Ga0208244_100025_pt1 | contig 234617 bp, 235 predicted proteins | sample SubbioCR12Aug_5A_FD_184828 | JGI IMG/M metagenome (GOLD analysis project Ga0208244, IMG submission 184828) | Serpentinite rock and fluid subsurface biosphere microbial communities from McLaughlin Reserve, California, USA - CR12Aug_5A (SPAdes) | ecosystem: Environmental > Terrestrial > Deep...
AGAAGCTACCTTTCGCACGGTAACCGGAGAGCCCACGATCACCAACATGAATACCGGCTAATCGGGGACAGACCACGAAACCGCTGGGTGGACAAGGGGCCGGGGTCAAACACTTCGCTCTGTCGGCCGACCGCTTGCGACCCCTAAAAGACATTCATCATCTCGATGGCCCTGCGGCAGGTTTCTGAGCGGAGCGGTCGCAGAGGGCAGGGACTGACTGAGAACTCCTCGGCCGGTGCAGACATCCAGATTTGCCGCTCAATTCATGCTGAATGTCAGCTTTGTGGAAGCGTCGGCAATGAGTGTTATCGGCCAGCAAGTGCCGTTGGGCTTCAAGCTGCGACTTACTCCAACAGATAGGGAAGAGATATTCAGAATTTCGGGGTGCTGATCAAAACTATGCTAATGCGATGTTGCAAGGATTCGATGACGCGCGTTGGCTCACCGGAGTACAACGGCCATTGACGTCACGATGAAGGAAGTAGCTCAGCCGTTTGGCACCACCAGTACCCATTGACGCACCGGCCGGCAGCATTACTCCGTGCGATTGCGCCCTGCTTGCTTTGCCCTGTAAGAAGGGGGTTTGTTATTCATGGCGGTGTGCAGGTATAACTTGCTGCCGCATTCACGTCGCCTGACCCGTTATATCTTGGATACTGAGGATGCCGGCAGACCGGCAAGGTGCGAAGCACTTCCCGCGTTGTTTTATCGCGCTTGTTATAGAGCAATTGTTCGGGCGCAATATTATTTTCGACCCAGTGGGTGATAGCCGCGTACCAGTTCACTTCCGTCAAATCCGCGCCATCCGTGTGACTGCCTCCGGGCACGACAAAGAAACGGGTATTCGTTCCCGGATCAGCCAAGCCCAGCCCTGTGGCCAGATTAACCATCGTCGAATAATTTCTGACATGGTCGTTAAACGAAGTCAGATTATCCGATCCATCATGCCAGGAGATTAATTTCCGGCCTGACGCCACAAAGGCCGCCACCTTGCTTTTATCGGGCGCGGCGCCCATGAGGCGGTAACTATATTGGAATAGCGGGTAATCATCATCCAGATTGAACGACTGTTGTTTTGACCTCTGGCTAAACCAGGTCAGGTCTCCTGTCGCCAGGACGGCATTTCCGCCGCCCAGCATACCGAAAGCCAAAACATGCGGATACCAGTCCGTCCAGTTATAGCCAGAATAGACCGTCGTTGTATCCGCAAGCTTGATGTCGGAGGTAACGTCTTTTACGGTCTGCACCTGCTGGGCGCTCAAACAGGCGGCAGGCGCGGTCGGCGCACCACACTGCAATGTGGCGACATCAAAATGACAGGCGGCTTGATTGGCAATCATGCCGTCGATGACGCCGTCGAGCGCATCACACGCTGCAATGGAAGCGGCAGTCACTGCTTGCCACTGTGATTCGCCGGGCATAGCGGGCGTGTCCGCGCGGGCGCCTAAATTGAGCCAACCCACCGTTTGTCCCGTCAGATCCATGCCCATGCAGCCCGACACGATGCCGTCATACTCCTCCGGCCAGTGATCGGCGGCGATGTAGGCGTTGCGGCCTCCGTTGGAGCAACCATTAAAGTACGTGTACGCAGGCGATCTTCCGTAGAATTTGTGAATGACGGCCTTGGCAAATTCGCGGGTCGTAAGCAATGCCGCAAAGGCATAGTCTCTGGCCGACGCGACACCCTCCTGCGTTCCATCCGCCCAGACCTGCGGCGCCGCCTGTGCCGCCACTGATTTACGATTGCCGCCATTCGATGCAGCATAAACCGAAAGCCCCTCTTTTAAAGCGATATTCATGCTGGTGATGGCGCCGGTTGTTGGATCGGTTGTAATGGCTGAAGTGATGGTCCCGTCGAGACCGCCCCCGCCTTGCTGCCAGAGCCTGCCGGACCAGCGCTCCGGCACATCGACTTCCATGTCCAGGTAGGGCGGCCGGGTTGCATTCACCTGGCAGAAAGCAGGGTTATCGCCTGATGCGTCGTACCATTTTGTGGAGGTAATGGTCACATCATCAATGGTGGCGCCATTCAAATTGGTGCAGGTGGCAGTAAACGATATGGATGGCGCAGCAGAATCTCCTCCACAGCCTGCCAGTAGCGCCGGGGAAAAAAACAAGACCAGAGACCACAAAACGAAAATGTTTTTCATATTCATAATCCTATCGGGATGATTTACTTCTTTACTAACTTCCCGGGCGGCTTACGGGAACAGGGTCTTGATCTTCGAGGAGCCAGTCTTCCACCGAGAGCGGCAATAGGTAGGACGTCTTGCGATCTACTGGGGGGAAGCGGCTCTTCGGTGACTGGGTGTCTTCAGGGATGCTGAATTATCCAGAATTTGGCGGTAAGTCCGACAGGCTTCCAAGACGCGATCGGCTAAAAAAGGCAGAGGAGCAGCTTTTCGCGAAACCACTTTCTGAGCGAGACGACACCAGAACCCTATTCTTCGGTCATGAAATCCGAATTGCAGGATACGCTGCACAGCGGGCGTAGGGTATGAAAACCTGAACGGCTCTTCAAGCTCGTCAAGTGCCGGCCGACGATCATGGAAGCGGTCATTGGCGAAGGGCCGCAATGTGGTGACCGTGTCTGGCCGGATTGGCCGACCACCGGCCCGCGATGAAGCAAGAATGAAGGCCTCTTCCACGCTCAACACCTGTCGTTGAAGGTAGTTGCATCGCCGTATGCCTGCTTGTAATCACCATTAAGCTACCGGCTGTTTGCATGGCATGACCGTCAAGTCGGCTGAATATTGATAGTGGAATCGCTCGCCGTAGGCACTCTAAAAACAAAAAAGCCCATGGAATCATGGGCTTTTTTGTTGATTATGGCGGAGACGCAGGGATTCGAACCCTGGATCCAGGTTTTGCCCGGATGCACCCTTAGCAGGGGTGTGCCTTCGACCACTCGGCCACGTCTCCAACTCTTTTCGGTCAAGACCGAATCGAGAGGCGCGCAAGGATACCCGCGCGGGTTGACTAAAGCAACGTCGGAACGTGCTCAGGCGGCTGCCTTGTCGAGTTCGAACGCCTGGTGAAGGGCGCGCACCGCCAGTTCCATGTATTTGTCCTCGACGACGACGGAGATCTTGATTTCCGATGTGGAAATCATCTGCAGGTTGATATTCTCCGCCGCCAGCGTGCCGAACATCTTGCTTGCGACGCCGGCGTGGCTGCGCATGCCGATGCCGACCAGGGAGATCTTGGCGATCTTGTCGTCGCCGCTGACTTCGCGGGCGCCGATCTGGTCCTTGACCTTGTTCAGCACGTCCAGCGCCTTCTTGAATTCGTTGCGGTGCACGGTGAAGGTGAAATCGGTGGTGTTGTTGACACCGACGTTCTGCACAATCATGTCGACATCGATGTTGGCGTCGGCGACCGAGCCGAGAATCAGCGCGGCGATGCCGGGTTTGTCGGGCACGCCCTGAACGGTGAGCTTGGCTTCGTCGCGATTGAACGCAATGCCGGAGATGATCGGTTGTTCCATGTTGTCTTCCTCGAAAGTGATCAGCGTGCCTTCGCCATCATCCAGGAAGCTGGACAGCACGCGTAGTTTGACTTTGTATTTGCCGGCGAACTCGACCGAACGGATTTGCAGCACTTTCGAACCCAGGCTGGCGAGTTCCAGCATTTCCTCGAAAGTGATGGTGTTCAGTTTGCGGGCTTCCGGGACGACCCGCGGGTCGGTGGTGTAGACACCGTCGACATCGGTATAGATCTGGCATTCGTCGGCCTTCAGCGCGGCGGCGATGGCGACGCCGGTGGTGTCCGATCCGCCGCGGCCGAGCGTGGTGATGTTGCCGTTTTCGTCAACGCCCTGAAAACCGGCGACCACGATGACACGACCGGCGTCCAGATCGGCGCGCATCTTTGCTTCGTCGATCGACAGAATCCGCGCCTTGGTGTGCGCGTCGTCGGTCATGATGCGGACCTGCGAGCCGGTGTAGCTGCGCGCTTTCAGACCGAGATCCTTGAGCGCCATGGCGAGCAGGGCGATGGTGACCTGTTCCCCGGTGGAGACCAGCACATCCAGTTCGCGCGGGTCCGGTTCCTTCTGGATTTCCTTGGCAAGGGCGATCAGGCGATTGGTTTCGCCGGACATCGCGGACAGCACGACGACGACCTGATGGCCGAGCATCTTGAATTTGGCGACGCGCTCCGCGACATTGCGGATGCGTTCGATGGAACCCACCGAGGTGCCGCCGTACTTCTGAACAATTAACGCCATGATTGAGGGGGGATACGGTAAAAAAACGGATTCTACAGGAGCCGGCGTTTTTCGAGCCAGACGCTCGAATGATTGAAACTATTGCGATTGACCAGTAGTCTATGAACCTGTTTTCTTAATCTGGAGCTGAAAAAAATGGCCACTCAATTCGACAATGTCATGCGCATGGATGGCGCGATTGCCGTCGAGCAGACCAACAAAGTTCTGCGCAATACCTATATGTTGCTGTCCATGACGCTGCTGTTCAGCGCCGCCACGGCCGGGGTTTCCATGGCCATGAACGTGCCTTACGGCATCAGTCTGGTGACCAGTCTGGTCGCTTTGGCCATGCTCTGGTTCGTGGTGCCGCGCACCGCCAATTCCAGTGCTGGCATCTTCGTGGTGTTCGGGGTCACCGGTCTGCTGGGTTTCGGTCTTGGTCCGGTGCTGAATCATTACCTCAGTATGTCCAATGGCTCGGAAATCGTGCTGCTGGCGCTGGGCATCACTGGTGCGGCGTTCCTGGGTTTGTCGGGCTATGTGCTGACGACGCGCAAGGATTTCAGTTTCATGCGCAATTTCCTGTTCATCGGCGTCATGGTGGCGTTCATTGCCGGCATCGTATCGCTGGTTTCGGCGCTGGTCGGTTATCCGATGCCGGCGCTGGCGTTGACCGTCTCGGCCATGTTCGCCTTCCTGATGTGCGGCATGATCCTGTGGCAGACCAGCGAGATCGTCAATGGTGGTGAAACCAACTATGTGCTGGCTACCGTCGGTCTGTATCTGTCGATCTACAACCTGTTCACCAGCCTGCTGCATCTGCTGGGTTCCTTCATGGGCGAGCGTGACTGATCGCTGACCGACCCGTTTCCAGGGCAAGGGGTGGCGCAATGCCACCCCTTTTTCATATGGACAATCTCGTTCCCCTTGTCGTCACCGCCGGCGAACCGGCTGGTATCGGTCCCGATCTGTGCGTGATGCTGGCCCGGTCGTCCGGCGCCGGGCCTGTCGTGCTGCTGGCGGACCGTGATGTGCTGACCCGGCGCGCGGCGCTGCTGGGCCTGCCGTTCGAGGTGCCGGACCATGTCCCGGGCGACGACGCACCGGTGAGCCTGCTGCATATCCCGGTCGAGTCAACAGTGACGCCAGGAGTGCTCGATGCCGCGAATGCTCCCTATGTGCTGGAAACCCTGCGCCGGGCTGTGGCGGGCTGCATGGCCGGCGAGTTTTCCGGTCTGGTGACCGGGCCGGTGCACAAAGGCGTGATCAACCAGGCCGGCATCGCGTTCACCGGTCACACCGAGTTTCTCGCCGATCTGACCGCTACGCCGCAAGTGGTGATGATGCTGGCCGGCGGCGGCATGCGGGTGGCTCTGGCGACGACGCATCTGCCGTTGCGCGCAGTGGCGGATGCAATCACCCCGGATGGCCTGCTCGGCACCTTGCGCATATTGCATGACGCATTGCGACACGATTTCGGCATCGAGGCGCCGCGCATTCTGGTAGCCGGTCTCAACCCGCATGCCGGCGAGGGCGGACATCTTGGAAATGAGGAAATCGAAGTGATCGAACCCGTATTGCAACGCTTGCGCGCCGAGGGGCTGAATCTCGTCGGTCCGCTGCCGGCCGATACGCTGTTTCAGAGCAAACGGCTGGCGGACGCGGATGCGGTGCTGGCGATGTATCACGACCAGGGTTTGCCGGTGCTCAAGCATGCCAGTTTCGGCCAGGGGGTGAACATCACGCTGGGACTGCCGATCATCCGTACCTCGGTCGATCACGGCACGGCGCTGGATCTGGCCGGTACCGGCCGGATCGACGCGGGCAGTCTGCAGGTCGCCATCGATGCGGCCTGGGCGATGGCGCGCCAGCGGCGGGCGGCATGAGCCGCAACCCCTCCGCGGCGCCGTTGCCGAAGGCGAAAAAATCGCTGGGCCAGCATTTCCTGGTCGATACCCATTACATCGCGCGCATTGTCGCGGCAATCCGTCCCGCAGTCGGCGAGCGGATGGTGGAAATCGGCCCCGGGCCGGGCGCGTTGACCCGTCCGTTGCTGGAAATCCTGCGGCATCTCGACGTGGTGGAAGTGGACCGCGAGATGGTGGCGCGTCTGCGCGCCGAATTTTCGCCCGAGCAACTGACGGTCCATAGTGTCGATGCGCTGCAGTTCGATTTCGCCGGGCTGGGTTCCGAGTTGCGCGTGGTCGGCAATCTGCCCTACAACATTTCCTCGCCTCTGCTGTTCCATCTGGCCAACAGCGCGGCGGCCATCATCGACATGACCTTCATGTTGCAGAAGGAGGTGGTGGATCGTATGGCGGCGGCACCCGATACCCCGGATTACGGTCGTCTATCGGTCATGTTGCAGTCACGTTTCAAAGTCAGCAAACTGTTTACCGTGCCGCCGGGGGCGTTCCAGCCACCGCCCAAGGTCGATTCGGCCATCGTCAGGCTGGTTCCGCTGCCGCCCGGCGCGATTCAGTATCGTGATGCAGTCGTGTTCGCCGAAGTGGTGGCGCGGGCTTTCGGCCAGCGCCGCAAGACCTTGCGCAATACCTTGAAGGGCTGGGTGGCCGAGGACGTGTTCACCGAACTGGGGATCGATCCGCGCCGCCGCGGCGAAACCCTGTCGGTCGCCGAATTCGCCGCATTGGCCAACCGCCTGACGCAACAGGCCGCTTGAGATCGAGATCATGACGCAACCTCTCATCAGCAATCCCGCCGTGAAATCGATGGCTTCGCGCTTGCCTGTCACGCCAAACGACAGTTCGAGTCCGGCAACGCCCGCCGCGAGCCAGTCGGCCTGCTTTCATTGCGGCGAAAAGGTGCCGGCCGGCGCCCGCTATTCCATTGTTTACCAGGGCGCCAATCAGCCGGCCTGTTGTATCGGTTGCCAGGCGGTCGGGCAGACCATCATCGAGTCGGGAAATTCTGATTATTACCGCTTGCGTACCGATTTGCCGAAGACCCCCGAAGCCGCGCTGGAGGAGTTGAAGAATCTCAAGCTCTACGATCTGCCGGAAGTGCAGAGCAGCTTCGTCAAGAGCGAGGGTGACCTGCGCGAAGCGAATCTGATCCTGGAGGGCATTGTCTGCGCCGCCTGCGTCTGGCTCAACGAGCGGCATCTGCATCAACTTCCGGGTGTGCTGGCGGCGGACATCAACTTTTCCACGCATCGCGCGCGCGTGCAATGGGATGACAGCCGGATCAAGCTTTCCGACATCCTGAAGAGTATTCAGGACATCGGCTATCTGGCTTATCCCTTCGATAGTGGTCGGCAGGAGGAATTGTTCCGCAAGGAGCGCAATACCGCGATCCGTCGCCTGGCCATCGCCGGGCTGGGCATGATGCAGGTGATGATGTACGCGGTGCCGGCCTATATGGCGGCGGATGGCACGATGACCAGCGACATCGAGGCGTTGATGCGCTTTGCCAGCCTGATCCTGACCACGCCGGTGGTGTTCTATTCCGCCTGGCCATTTTTTCAGGGCGCCTGGCGCGATCTGAAGCTGTACCGCGCCGGCATGGATGTGCCGGTGGCGCTGGGCGTCGGCGCGGCTTATGCGGCCAGCATCTACGGCACCTTCATTGGCAGCGCCGAGGTGTATTTCGATGCAGTGACGATGTTCGTGTTCTTCCTGCTGACCGGTCGCTTCCTGGAAATGAGCGCTCGCAAACGCTCGGCCGAGGCGGCGGAAAGCCTGATCAAGCTGATTCCGGCGGCGGCGATGCGTCTGCCGGGTTATCCGACCAGTCGAGAAGAGGAATTGGTAGGGGCGGTCAAACTCGTGGCCGGCGAGCATGTGCTGATCGGGCCGGGCGAGAGCTTTCCCGCCGATGGCTGTGTCGTGGAAGGCTATTCCAGCGTCGATGAATCGCTGTTGACCGGCGAATCCATGCCGGTGGTCAAACATGTCTCCAGCAACGTTATCGGCGGCACCATCAATCTGGAAAGTCCGCTGGTGGTGCGGGTGGAGAAAGTCGGGTCGGACACGGTGCTGTCCGGCATCGTGCGCCTGCTGGATCGGGCCCTGGCGGAAAAACCGCGTCTGGCGCAAATCGCCGATCGCGTCGCCGCCTGGTTTGTGCTGGTGCTGTTGCTGGTTGCCGCCAGCGTCGCCGGGATCTGGTATCTGGTCGATGCATCGCGCGCGTTCTGGATCACGGTTTCGGTGCTGGTGGTGTCCTGTCCCTGCGCACTGGCCCTGGCCACGCCGACGGCACTGACCGCCGCATTGGGCCGCTTGACCCGCCTCGGCCTGCTGTCGACGCGGGGTCATGCGCTGGAAACCCTGGCGCATGCCACCGACTTCGTGTTCGACAAGACCGGGACTTTGACGACCGGCAAGTTCAGTCTGCTCGATATGGAAGTGCTGCGCGGCGAGCGAGATAGCCTGCTGGACATGGCGCGGGCGCTGGAGCAGGGCGCTACCCATCCGCTGGCGGCAGCGTTGCGCGAGGCCGCCGGCACGGGCGTGCTGGAGGCGGACAATCTGAGCTATATCCCGGGACGTGGGGTGACGGGACGGATCGCCGGAAAAACCTATCGTCTCGGCGCGCCCGAGTTTATCGGTGATGCGCCGCCGCGCGAACGCTTCCACGACGGCGTCTCGCTGGTCGGCCTGGCCGATGACGCGGGGGTTTTGGCCTGGTTTGCCCTAGGCGATGCGCTCAGACCGCAGGCGCGGCAGTTGATCGATGAGCTGCGTGATCTGGGGGTGCGTTTGCATCTTTATTCCGGCGATCGGGCCGAAAATGTCGCGGATCTGGCGCGCCAACTGGGTATCGAAGATGCGCGCGGCGGCATGCTGCCGCAGGATAAGTTGGCCGCCGTACGCAAGCTGCAACAGGACGGTGCGATCGTCGCGATGACCGGCGACGGCGTCAATGACGCGCCGGTATTGGCGCAGGCGCAAGTCTCGATCGCTGTCGATCAGGGTGCCGAAGCGGCCCAGGCGGCGGCCGACATGGTGTTGCTGTCGAGTGAAATTGGGCGTCTGGCGGATGGCGTCAAACTGGCGCGCAAGACCCAGGTCGTCATCAAGCAGAATCTGTTCTGGTCGGTGTTCTACAACATCATCGCCATTCCGGCCGCAGCCATGGGCTACGTCACGCCTTGGATGGCGGGACTCGGCATGTCGCTGTCTTCCTTGCTGGTGGTGCTCAACGCAATGCGTCTGTCACGAATCAGCAAGAGTTGATCTTGTAAGGCCATAAGGAATTTTGATTATCTATTTGACCTAGGTCACAAATACTATCCCGCAACCAAATAAAGCCAGCCTATGGATATCCTGTATTTGTTGATCCCGCTCAGCCTGGTTTTCGTCGCCGTGATCGCGGTGGTGTTTCTCTGGGCCGTCAAGAGCGGGCAGTTTGAAGACATGGAGGGACCAGCCCACAGAATACTTATGGATGATGACCTGCCTCAGACTGATGTAAAGAATCTATCTGCAAAGCAAGAAGATGATGTAAGTGCTCGTTGACATATATCAAGTGTCTATTTAGGATTTGAATGTCGTTTATTCGGCGTTTTTTTTTACAACCCAGCCTGTAACGCTTAAGGAGACCCGTATGGAAGCAACATACAACTATAAGGTCGTCCGTCAGTTCGCCATCATGACTATCGTGTGGGGAATTGTCGGGATGCTGGTGGGCGTGCTTATTGCCGCCCAACTCATCTGGCCCGATCTAACCAAGGATCTCGGTCCTCTGGCCCCCTACCTTTCATACGGGCGTCTACGTCCCCTGCATACCAACGCGGTGATTTTTGCCTTCGGTGGTTCGGCGCTGTTTGCCACTTCGCTCTATGTGGTTCAGCGCACCTGTCAGACCAGAGTGCTTTCCGATGGACTTGCCTCCTTCGTGTTCTGGGGCTGGCAACTGGTCATTCTTCTGGCTGCAATCACGCTGCCGATGGGCTTCACTTCCGGCAAGGAATATGCGGAACTGGAATGGCCGATCGATATCCTGATCGCTGTGATCTGGGTGGCCTACGGCGTGTTGTTCTTCGGCACCATCATGAAGCGAAAGACCCAGCATATTTATGTTGCCAACTGGTTCTTCGGCGCCTACATCATCACCATCGCGCTGCTGCACATCGTCAACAGCGCTGAACTGCCGGTTACGCTGACCAAGTCCTACTCCGCTTACGCTGGCGTGCATGACGCCATGGTGCAGTGGTGGTACGGCCACAACGCGGTCGGTTTCTTCCTGACCACCGCCTTCCTGGGCATGATGTATTACTTCATCCCGAAGCAGGCTGGACGTCCGATCTTCTCCTATCGTCTGTCCATCGTGCACTTCTGGTCGCTGAACTTCATCTACATGTGGGCCGGCCCGCACCATCTGATGTACACCGCGCTGCCCGACTGGGCGCAATCGCTGGGTATGGTGTTCTCGCTGATGCTGATCGCGCCTTCCTGGGGCGGCATGATGAACGGCATCATGACCCTGTCCGGTGCCTGGCATAAACTGCGTACCGACCCGATCCTGAAGTTTCTCATCACCGCGATGTCGTTCTACGGCATGTCGACCTTCGAAGGTCCGATGATGTCGGTGAAGACGGTCAATGCGCTGTCGCACTACACCGAATGGACCGTCGGTCATGTGCACTCCGGTGCGCTGGGCTGGGTAGCGATGATCTCGATCGGCTCTCTGTATCACCTCATCCCGCGCCTGTTCGGCCGTGAAGAGATGTACAGCATCAAGTTGATCAATACGCACTTCTGGATGTCCACCATCGGCGTCGTGCTGTACATCGTCGCGCTGTGGATTGCCGGTGTCGCGCAAGGTCTGATGTGGCGGGCCACCAACTCCGACGGCACGCTGACCTACAGCTTCGCGCAGTCGGTCAACGCCATGTATCCGTTCTATACCATCCGACTGATCGGTGGCGCGCTGTTCTTCGCCGGCATGTTGTTGATGGCATACAACGTCTGGAAGACCATCGCCGCGGGCAAGGCTGTCAATGACGCCCGCATTCCCCAAGCCGTTGCGGCCTGATGAACAAGGAGACTGAACATGTTTTCGCATAAGGCGCTAGAAAAGAACATCGGCTGGCTGATGGTGCTGTCGTTCATTGTGGTATCCATCGGCGGTCTGGTGCAGATCGTTCCCCTGTTCTTCCAGAAGTCGACCACCCAGCCGGTGGAGGGCCTCAAGCCCTACAACGCGCTGGAGTTGACCGGACGCGATATTTATATCCGCGAGGGCTGCTACGGCTGCCATTCGCAGATGGTGCGTCCGTTCCGTGCCGAGACCGAGCGTTACGGCCACTTCTCGGTAGCGGGCGAGTTCATCTACGACCGTCCGTTCCAGTGGGGTTCGAAGCGTACCGGCCCGGATCTGCATCGGGTTGGCGGGCGTTACTCGGATGACTGGCATTACACGCATTTCATGAACCCGCGCGATGTCGTTCCCGAGTCCAATATGCCGGCTTATCCCTGGTTGGCAGATGCGATGGCGGATGACGGCACCATCCAGAAAAAGATGACCGTGCTGAAGAACTGGGCTGGTCATCCCTATACAGATGAGGAAATCGCGGAAGCGCCTGGGATGTTGAAAGACAAGACCGAGATGGATGCGCTGATTGCCTATATGCAAGTTCTGGGCACCCACGCGCCGAAGGCCAAGTGATGGAAGCGGGTCTCCTCAGTACGGTGGTAACCGTAATCTTCTTCGTTCTGTTCATCGCCATTGTGGTCTGGGCATTCTACGGCGGTAACAAGAAGAAGTTCGAAGATGCCGGCAACCTGCCTTTTCAGGAGGATGTCGACGAGAAGACCCGCAAGCCAGATTGACCCCGCGTCGAGTTCAATAGCCGGTTCATAAGGAGAGACACATGATTGAAGGATATGCAGTACCCGACTTCATCAGCGATTTCTGGCATTACTACATTGCCGGAATCACCGCTGCTGGAATTCTGTTTTCACTCTGGGTGTTGAAGAGCCAGAGTGTCGTCAAGCCGCTCGCCCCCGGCGAGCAGGCCGAAGTGATGCATCCCACCTGGGACGGTGACCTGCAGGAATTGAACAATCCGCTGCCGCGCTGGTGGATGTGGATGTTCTATCTGTTGATCCTGTTCGGCATCGTCTACCTGGTGCTTTATCCCGGCATGGGGAAATTTCAAGGGGTGCTGGGCTGGTCGTCCGCCAATCAATGGCAGGATGAAAAAGCCCGTGTCGATGCCGAGTTCGACAAGGTGTTTCAGCCCTTCGCCAATATGGATCTGATGGCGGTTGCCGCGGATCCTACGGCGAAGAAAATGGGTGAGCACCTGTTCCTGACCTACTGTTCGCAATGTCATGGTTCCAGCGGTCAGGGTGGCTCCGGTTTCCCGGATCTGACCGACAACCAGTGGTTGCTCGGCGGTTCGCCGGACGACATCAAGCGTAGCATTGCCAATGGCATCATCGGGGAAATGCCGGGTGGTCTGGTCGGCGATGAAGCCAGTGCCAAGGAAGTGGCCAATTATGTGTTGGCGCTGGGTGGCAAAGCGCATGACGCGGGCTTGGCAGCTGCGGGCAAAGAGAAATATGCGGTTTGCGCGGGGTGTCACGGTGAAGACGGCAAGGGCATAACTGCAGCCGGCTTCCCGAACATCGTTGATGACGCGTGGCAGTACGGTGGTAGTGAAGCAGCCATCATCGAGAGTATCGTCAAGGGTCGAAAAGGCGGCATGCCCGCACAGTTGGAAGCCCTGGGCGAAAACAAGGTCCATCTGCTATCGGCATATGTCTGGGGTCTCGGCGGCGGTCAACAACCCGTTGTTGAACCGGTAGTCGAACCCGTGGCCGAAACGATGGAAGCACCGGCTGATGCAATGCCGGCACCAGCAGAAGCGCAATAACGCGCTTCCAGCATGACTCCGGGTCCGACTCAATCAGGTCGGCCCCGGAAGCAAGCCGGTTTCATAAGCCGATTTGCTTCCGGGTGAGAATTTGAGTGGTGTGCGCGGCTGTCGGCGGCGGGATCTTCTTGCCGTCAGACATCTGCGTTCTTTACGATCAATCTCGACTGCGGTAATGAATATAGAGGCGTGAAGTGACTGAGCCCAGCAACAAGATTCCGGTTATCAACAATTCTGAGAACGGCCAGGAGCAATCGCTCTATGCGGTTCATCAGAAGATCTATCCTCGTGCCGTGTCCGGGGTTTTCAATTACTGGCGTGTCGGCCTGGTGCTGTTCACCCAGATTTTGTTCTATGGACTGCCCTGGCTGAATTGGGATGATCGACAAGCGGTGCTGTTCGATCTCGGGGCGCGCAAGTTTTATCTGCTCGATTGGGTGTTCTGGCCGCAGGAATTCGTCTGGCTGGCGGCGATTCTGATCATCGCCGCACTCGCCCTGTTTCTGTTTACCGCCATTGCCGGACGTTTATGGTGCGGTTATGCCTGCCCGCAAACGGTCTACACGCTGTTGTTCATCTGGGTCGAAAGGTGGTTCGAAGGCGACCACAACAAACAGAAAAAGCTCAATGAAGCGCCCTGGTCCGGCAACAAGGTGCTGCGTCGTGGCGGTAAACATGTGGCGTGGGTGGTGTTGTCGCTGTGGACAGGCTTTACGTTTGTCGGTTACTTCACGCCGATAACCGAGTTGAGTGCGTCATTCGTTGCCTGGACCCTGGGCCCCTGGGAAACCTTCTGGATTTTCTTCTATGGTTTCGCCACCTGGGGTTTTGCAGGATTCATGCGCGAGCAGGTCTGCAAATTCATGTGTCCCTATGCGCGTTTCCAGAGCGTGATGTTCGACCAGGATACGCTGGTCATCACCTATGACTATCGTCGTGGCGAATCGCGTGGCACACGCAAGAAGGGTATCGATTACAAGGCTGCCGGGTTAGGAGATTGTGTCGATTGCGGCATATGTGTCCAGGTTTGTCCGACCGGTATCGATATTCGCAATGGTCTGCAATATATGTGCATTGGCTGCGCAGCCTGTATTGATGCCTGCGACCAGGTGATGGAAAAAATGGATTACCCGAAAGGTCTGATTCGTTATTCGACACAGAACGCGATCGATGGCAAATATCAGGACAAGGAAATTCTCAAACATACTTTCCGTCCGCGCACCCTGGCCTACACCATATTGCTCGGTGCGATCTGCGTCGCTTTCGTATATACACTGGTCAACCGTGTGCCCCTCAGAACCGATGTGATACGTGATCGACTGGTGCTGTCACGCATCGCCGACAACGGCCAGATAGAAAATCTTTATCGCTTGCAGATTATCAACATGGATAGCCGCGCGCATCGTTACAGCATCGCCGCCACAGGAATTGAAGGCTTGCAGATGGCTGCTGGCAACAGTGCGGATATACCGGCCCTTGGCACCCAGAATGTCAACGTCGTGTTGCGCGTCGATGGGACTGCGCTTAAGCGGCCGAGCCAGCCGATCATTTTCACGATCAAGGCAGAAGACGATCCAGAGATTGTCCGTGAAGCCAAATCAAGCTTCCTCAAATAAGGTTGAACGCTATGCTCGAACCCTTGCAAAGACCCGTATGGAAAGAGCCGATGGTCTGGCTGATTGCCGGTCTGCCGGCGACCGTTGTGGTGGCGAGTTTCGTGACTTACTACATCGCTGCCACCAATATCGATCCTTTGGTCAATGCCGGCTACCACAAGGAAGGTCTGGCGCCGATTCAGGATACGACCAAATATCAACGAGCCGCCGAATTGGCTATCAACGGTGAATTGGTCATACATGATGGCGTAGCCGAAATTATGTTGACTGGCCGAATGGAAGCTTTGCCGTCCGGGCTTGAACTGTTGTTGCAACATCCCAGCGATGCAGCTCAGGATACGAAGATTTTATTTTCCGATCGTGGCGCCGGTCTTTATGCCGGCCTTTTGCCTGCAAGCCTGTCCGGCAAACGACAATGGATACTCGAACCCGAAGACCGCAGTTGGCGTCTTTCCGGTGAATTGGCGCTACCATTGAGCAAAACGTACCGGTTGAGCAGTTATTGAATTCATAATCTCCCGCAAGGGCGTTTTTTAAAAGGAGCTGGAATATGGACAACGTCGTTATGCAAGAGCTTTTCGGTTCGGATATTGGCTTGCTGACTCTGTTTACCATTGGTTTCATAATTTCCATGGGCTTGTTTTTATGGATAAAGATTTCGAAGAAAGCGAACGAAGGCAACAAATAAGTTATTCGCGGTTATTCAAATAATGGCCGACCTCGTGTCGGCCTGCTTTTTTGTCCGGATAGATCATCAGTTTGCTGTTGTCCTTGATGATGCCAGTCCGGTCCATAATCGCGCAGGGACTGGTTTGCAATGAGAGTCACACAAAGCAGGTGGCGAGTATTTATATGACCGACTGAGCGAAGTCTCTGCCGCTTAAGCGGCTTGAGAATCCGGCCTGCCCCATGCGGGTAGAGAGAAGTATTTCAGTCCGGGAAAGCGGTTTGAGAGGGCGCTCGAGTATTTGCGAAATGTTCGGGATCGTTGATCCGGGTGCACAAACCACCGGCAAAATCAGCTCTCAAGATTTTTGATTAGCCAACCGATATTGATTGACACGGCAATCCGCCATTTTCAATATCGCTTCATCTTCGGGACCTGGCCATGACTCTGACCGTTACGCACTCCATACAGTCCAAGATCGTCCTGACTATTTCGCTGATATTCGTGGCGGTCCTGGCGACTTCGACTTTGATGACCGCGCGCAATGAGCGCGCATTGGCGCAGGATATCGCACTGGACAAGGCGCGCGTGATGTCGCAATCGTATTTCGACGGCATCAACACGATGATGTTGACCGGTACCATGGATCAGCATGAATCCTTGCGGCAAAAGGTTCTATCGTCTGACGGTGTGCGCGAGATTCATGTTGTACATGCGCCGCTAGTGCTTGATGGTGTCACCACGGCGCCGATGAAGCCCAAGGATGCGCTGGATGAACGCGCCATCAAGGGCGAAATGGTCAGCGTATTCGGAGAGGATGAAAAGGGTCGCTTTGTCACCTTGTTGACACCTTTGCCGGCCAGTGCCAATCACATGGGCACCAATTGTCTGACCTGCCATCAGGTGCCCCAGGGTACGGTCCTTGGCGCGGTGCGCATGACCTATTCGCTGAATCAACTGGATGGGGAATTTCGTCGCAACCTGCTGACAGTGGGGGGGCTGAATCTGTTGCTGTCTATATTGGGCGTCGCGCTGGTAGTGGGTTTGCTGCGCAGCATCGTGATTGTGCCAATGTCGAAGATGCGCGCGTCGATGCAAGCCATCGAGCAGAATTCGGATCTTACCCAGCGTCTGGCGATCAACAGCAAGGACGAAGTCGGTTCGCTGGCGCAGGCCATCAACGGCATGCTCGACAAGTTCGGTTCCAGCCTGGGACTGGTGACCGAATCATCCGAGCGACTGTCCAGCGCTGCCGATCGCATTGCCGCATCATCCAGCCAGACTGCGGAGGCGGCGAGTCAGCAGTTGCAGGAGGCGGAATCGACCGAACACTCCATCAATGATCTCAAGGCCATCGCATCCGAGGCGGGCAGCAGCGCGGCGCGAACCGCCGAAGCTTCGGTTTATGCCGACAGCGAGGCCAACAAAACGACCCGGACGACGCGTGATGCCATCGAGGGCATACTGTCTCTGGTCAACGAAATCCAGCAGGCTGCGGAGGTGATCGGCGAACTCGATCAGCGCAGCCAGAATGTCAGTGAAGTGCTGGATGTGATCAAGGGTATCGCCGAACAGACCAACCTGCTGGCTTTGAATGCGGCAATCGAAGCCGCGCGCGCCGGCGAGATGGGGCGCGGCTTCGCGGTGGTGGCCGACGAGGTGCGCAAGCTGGCGAACATGTCGCACGATTCGACGCGCAGCATCGAGGAAATTGTCTTGCAGCTGCGCCAGGAAGCGAAGCGCGCGGTACAGGTCATGCAAGCCGCGCGCGATACGGCTTCCCGGCACAGCCAGGCGTTGGGCGATGCGGTCGGAGGTCTGGATCAAATCGTGGTGCGGGTCGCGGATATACGCGATCTGAATGCGCAGATGGAACACTCGGTGCGCAGCCAGGTTGCGCTTACCGACAATGTCGATCAGCGCGTATCGACCATTGGCCGGATTGCCGAACGCACCGCGAGTGATGCACAGGAGACGCGTGGCGTCGGCGAAGAACTGGTGGTGCTGGCACGCGAACTGAAAACCCTGGTGGGGCAGTTTCGCTTGCGTTGATGACGCCGCCACATCGGCGGGGTCGTGGTAAAAAAGCCGCATTCGGGATTCGTCAAGCGTCGCGAGGGATGGCACTATCTGTTCCAGACTGTTCACTCTGGAAAGCCGCATGTCCGCCGTATCGAATAATGACTCGCCAATAATCAGCGCCAGGCAATTGCGCAATCACGAACGGCTTTTGAATCTGTTGCTCAGTCGGGTGCTGAAGCGGCAGTTGGAACCGTCCGTCTATCAGGTCATCGCCGAGTTGCGGCTCGGGTTCATCGCGCTGCGCGCCCGCGAATCGCAGACCAAACGCAAGCAGCTGATTGCGTTGATCAACCGCCAGGAGCCGCAGGCGCTGAGTCAGATCATTCGGGCGTTCACGATATATTTCAGCCTGATCAACATTGCCGAGGAAGCCATCGCATTGCGTGAACGGCGGCAGGCGGTGCAGCGCAGTGCCCAGATGTGGCCCGGTTCGTTCCACGATACCTTGCTGACCCTGCGCGAGCAGGGCGTGGCGGCCGAGGAACTGAAGGATTTGTTCAGCCAGTTGTGCTATCTGCCGGTGATTACCGCGCATCCTTCGGAGGCCAAACGACGCACGATCAAGGGTGCTTTGCGCAACATTTTTCTGTCCATCGAAACGCTCGACGATCCGCGGGTGCGCGGTATGTATCGCGACGAGGCGGTACGGCAGCTGTCGAATCAGATCCACATTCTGTGGAATACCGATGAAGTGCGCGCCGGCAAGCTCGATGTCGGCGACGAGATTCGAACCGGCCTGTCCTATTTCCCGCTGTCGCTGTTTCAGGCGGTGACCCAGGTGTACCGCAATTTCACGCGTTCGCTGGAGGATGTCTATGGCGCGAATGCGCCGGAAGAGATCGGTACGCCGAGTTTTCTGCGCTTTGGTTCGTGGATCGGCGGCGATCGTGATGGCCATCCGCTGGTGACCACCCAGGTCACCGCAATGGCTTGGCGCATGCAGGCCCAGACCGCCTATACCGAATACATGCGCCGCCTGGAGCAGCTCAGCGATCAGCTGTCCTATTCAATCCGCTTGTGCCGTCCGTCCGATGCCTTCATGGCCGATCTCGAGCGGGAAGTGGAGCAGGCAGGGGTCTGGTTGGGCGCGGATGAAAAGCGATTTCAGCAGGAGCCGTATCGGCGCAAGCTGGAAATCATGTGGTTGCGCATCCGGCGCAACCACGAATTGTCGCGACAGGAGGCCGACCTCAACTTCGGTTCCGGCCATGAGCAGCCGGGTTACGCCAGCGACCGGGCATTTCTTGACGATCTGCACCTGATCCGCGAGTCGCTGATCAGTCACGGCGATACGGAGGTCGCACATCGTGAACTGCTGGACCTGATACGCCTGGTGGAGACTTTCGGATTTCATTTGCTGCAGCTTGATGTCCGCCAGGAGTCCACACGCCATAGTCAGGCGGTGGCGGAGATGATGCGCGCCGCGCTGGATATCGATTATTCGGCGCTGGACGAAGCGGCCCGCCTGGCGTTGTTGAGTGAAGCCATCGGCAACCCCAATGCCTTGCAGTACGATCTTGCCCGGTTGACGCCCGCCACCCAGGAAACCCTGCGCTTGTTCCAGTTGATCGCGCACGCGCGGCGCAATCTCGGCGAGCAGTGTTTCGGCAAATATGTCATATCCATGACCCATCACGCTTCGCATGTCATGGAAGTCATGCTGCTCGCCTCGCAGGCCGGACTCGCCGGCCGACTGGCCGGCACCTGGTATTGCCACATCGGCGTTTCACCGTTGTTCGAGACCATCGATGATCTGCAACGCGTCGAGGCGGTGTTGACACAACTCTATCAACTGCCGGTCTACCGTCGCTTGCTGGATGCCGAAGGGCATGGGCAGGAAGTCATGCTGGGCTATTCCGACTCCTGCAAGGACGGTGGCATCCTGGCTTCGGCATGGAGTCTGTACAACGCCCAGAAACGCATCGTCGCGGTCTCGCAAGCTGCCAACATTCCCTGTCGGCTGTTCCATGGCCGCGGCGGAACGCTCGGTCGCGGTGGCGGCCCGACCTACGAGGCGATCCTGGCGCAGCCGGCCGGCACGGTGCGTGGCCAACTCAAGCTGACCGAGCAAGGCGAGGTGCTGTTCTACAAGTACAACAACATGGAAACGGCGGTTTACGAACTGACGCTGGGCGTCAGCGGCCTGTTGCGCGCCAGCAGCCACCTGATCGGTTCGGTCCGGCAGGACCGCAAGGACTATCTCGGCATCATGGACGAGATCGCCCGCGAAGGGGAACGCCATTACCGGCAGTTGACCGAGAAAACGTCGGGCTTCCTGGACTATTTCTATGAAGCCACGCCGGTCAGGGAAATCGGTCTGATGAACATCGGCTCGCGACCCTCGCACCGCAAGACCGGCGACCGTTCCAAGGACTCGGTGCGCGCCATCGGCTGGGTGTTTGCCTGGGGTCAGTCGCGTCACGCGTTGCCGGCCTGGTACGGTATCGGCGCGGCGCTGGAAAGCTGGCGCGGCAGCGATCCTTCGCGCCTGGCGAAATTGCAGAACATGTATCTCGACTGGCCGTTTTTTCGTACGCTGCTGGCCAATGCCCAGATGGCGTTGACCAAGACCGACATGAACATCGCGCGCGAATATGCCGGCCTGTGCCTGGATGCGTCCGGCGGCAAGCAGGTATACGAAACCATCCGCGAGGAGTACCAGCGCAGCGTCAGGCAGATACTCAATGTTGCGGACATTCGGACCATGCTTGAGGAATCGCCGGAACTGGCGATTTCGTTGAATCGGCGCAACCCGTATCTGGATCCGCTGAACCACATCCAGGTGGTCTTGCTGCGCAAGTTGCGCCAGGACGAAGCGCCGGACAGCCCGTGGCTGGAGCCCTTGCTGCGTTCGATCAATGCCATCGCGGCGGGCATGCGCAATACCGGCTGAACGCAACTTGCTACGTCCCTACATCAAGGCGATTCGCACGTTCAGCCTGGTGCTGACCGGCGTCGGCACTGCGCTGTTGTTCTATTCGCGGATGGATCGCGCCGCCCGCAACCGGCAAGTACTGGCCTGGGCCGGCAAGCTGATGCGCATTCTGAATATCGAACTGCGGGTCAGCGGTACGCCGCCTGCCGGCGGCGCGGTACTGGTGGCGAACCATGTTTCCTGGCTGGATATCCATGTCCTGCACAGCATTGTTCCGGTCCGCTTCATCTCCAAATCGGAGGTGCGCGACTGGCCTTTGGTCGGACACCTGGCCCGCGCCGCCGGCACATTGTTCATTGCCCGCGAGAAAAAATCCGATGCGATCCGGGTCAATCAGGAAATGGCGGCGGAACTCCAGGCCGGCGAATGTCTAGCGTTCTTTCCCGAAGGCACTACCTCAGACGGACAGGGCATGCGCGCCTTTTATCCGTCGCTGTTCCAGCCGGCGGTGGAGGCGGGGTGTCCGGTGGTTCCGGCGGCGATCCGCTATTTCGATTTACGCGGCGGCCCCTGCCTGGAAGCCGCCTATCACGGCGACATGACCTTGCTGGGCTCGTTCTGGAGTGTCGTGAATATGCCGGGTCTGGTTGTGCAGGTCGAATTCCTGCCGGCGATGTCGTCCGCCGGCCTGCATCGGCGCGAGTTGGCCAAGCAGGCCGAGGCGTCGATCCGTGCGGCGCTGGGCTTCAACTGAGCGCGCGGGGCTTGCAGCTTCGGGACGGCGTCAGCCGGGTTTGTTGCGTGCCGTGCAACGCACCTGCAAACACTGCTCGTCTTCCAGCCTGAACGCGGTCAGGGCGCCGCCCCACAGGCAACCGGTGTCGAGCGCGACGACGTCTTCCCGGACCAGCAGACCCAGCGTCGACCAATGGCCGAACAGAATGCGTACATGACTGCTGGCGCGCCCGGGAAAATCGAACCACGGTGTCAATCCGGGCGGAATCTTGTCAAGGCCGAGCTTGTGCTGGAATTCGAGGCTGCCATCCGGGTGCAGATAGCGGGTACGGGTCAGGCAGTTGGCGATGAAACGCAGCCGCGTCTGGCCACGCAGATCGGCTGACCAAAGGCGTGGTTCGTTGCCGTACATCTGCGCCAGAAAGGTGCGCCAATCCGGGCCGCGCAGCGCGGCTTCCAGCTCCTGGGCGTATTGCCAAGCCTGATCGGGGCTCCAACCGGGCGGCAGGCCGGCATGCAGCATCATCCAGATGCCGTCACGGTGCAGCATCGGCCGGTGGCGGAGCCAGTTCAGCAGAACCTTTCGGTCCGGGGCGGCAAGGATCATGTCCAGCGTATCCTTGCGATGCGGCGGCACGAATCCTTCCGCCACCGCCAGCAGATGCAGGTCGTGATTGCCCAGCACCGCGACCACGCAATCATCGTGCGCTACGCACCAGCGCAGCACCGCCAGCGAATCCTCGCCACGGTTGACCAGATCGCCGGTAATCCAGAGCCGGTCACGGCGGCGATCGAACTTCAGCGCCGCCAGCAACTGTTCCAGCGCGCGGTGGCATCCCTGAATATCGCCGACGACATAGGTGCTCATGCATCGGCTCCGGCTAATTCAGCCTCCGGCCCCTGCAAGGCCATCAACGGTCGCATCGTGGTCAGCAGATTGGCGAACAGGCGAGGATGCAGTTTCTCCTGATCGGCCAGTAGTTGTTTCATGTTCATGCGCTGCATCGGCATCGAGAAACAGGCCGGGCAATTTTCGAAGATGACCGGCAGGCCGGCATTTTTTGCAAAATCGCGAGTTTGCCGTTCACGGGCGTAAATCAGCGGGCGAATCACCCGGATATCGCCGGCATCATTCAGATAATGCGCCTGCATGGTGCGCAATTTGCCGCCGAAGAATGCACTCATCAGAAAGCTCTCGGCGAGGTCGTCGAGATGCTGCGCCAGCGCCAGCACGTTGTAGCCGTGCTGACGTGCCTGGGCGTACAGGATGCCGCGCCGCATGCGTGAGCAGTAGGCGCAGAACGAGGCGCCCTTCATGTGCGTTTCGGCCTGTTCAAGTATTGGCTGTGATTCGTAGAAATAGGTTACGCCCAAACCCGCCAGATAGGCCTTCAGGGGGGACGGATCGAATTCCGGCGATTGCGGATCGACTGTGCAGGCGGCCAGTTCGAACCTGATCGGCGCCTTCTTTTGCAGATGCAGCAGGATGTGCAGCAGCGACAGGCTGTCCTTGCCGCCGGACAGACCGAGCAGGATACGATCGCCATCGCGGATCATCGTGTAGTCGCCGATCGCCCGGCCGGCGGCGGCGAGCAGCGGTCGCGAAGGTTTGATCGCCTGGCTGTCGGTGCTCACGCCAGCGACCGGGTGCCGCGCGCTCAGGGGAGCGCCTTGTTCAGACTGTCGAGGAATTTGGCGGCGGGTTCATAGCCGACCACCCGATAGGCGATTTCTTCGCCGTTCTTGTCGAAGAACACAATGCCGGGCGGTCCGAACAGTTTGAAGCGGGCCAGCAACGCCTTGTCGTCGGCATTGTTATCGGTGACATCGGCCTGCAGCAGCAACACATCCTTGAGCTTGGCCTGGACGGCGGCGTCGGTGAAAGTGAAATTCTCCATTTCCTTGCACGAGACACACCAGTCGGCATAGAAATCAAGCATGACCTGGCGACCGCCGGAACCCGCGATGGCGGCTTCCAGTTCGGCGATGTTCTTTACCCGCTGGAACACCAGATGTTCGGCTTTCTGCGCCGCGCCGGATGCGCCGCCCTGATAGACCGACAAGGGTTGCAACAGCTCGCGCCCGCCGCCCATCGCGCCGAGCAGCAGCGCGATACCGGCGACCAGCGCCATCACGCCGACGCCCTTCCAGAACCGCACGAAGCCCTTGGCATTCACCGCCAGCGGCTCCAGCACATTCAGATACATCGACGAGATGATCAGCAGCGCCGCCCACAGCAGCATGTGTACGACATCGGACAGCATCGGCGAGATCAGCCAGATCGCCACCGCCAACAGGGCAACGCCAAAGAAGTGCTTGACCGCGTCCATCCAGCCGCCGGCGCGCGGCAGCAAGGCGCCCGCCGACAGGCCGATCAGCAACAGTGGCACACCCATGCCGAGGGCCAGGAAGAACAGCGATACGCCGCCCAGCACGACATCGCTGGTCTGGCTGATGTACAGCAGCGCGCCGGCCAGCGGGGCGGCGACGCAAGGGCCGACGATCAATGCTGAGATCACGCCCATCACGAACACGCTGGTGAAACGGCCGCCCTTGATGCGATTGCTGGCTTCGGTGAAGCGGCTTTGCAGGAAGCTGGGCATCTGCAGTTCGAAGAAGCCGAACATCGACATTGCCAGTATCACGAAGATCGCCGCGCCGGTACCTAGCGCCCACGGGTTCTGCAAGGCATTGGAAATCAGCGTGCCGGACAGGCCGGCGGCGATGCCGGCCATGGCATAGGTCACCGCCATGCCCAGGACATAGGCCAGCGACAGCATGAAACCCTTGCGTTTGGTGATTTGCTGGCCCTGGCCGACGATGATGCCGGACAGGATGGGAATCATCGGGAACACGCAGGGTGTCAGCGACAACAGCAGGCCGAAACCGAAGAAACTGATGATCACTAGCCAGTAATTGCCGCCTGCCAGGATGGCGGTGACGCGGCCGGTGTCGGAGGCGTCGTCGGCGGCTGGCGCAGCGGTTGACGCATCTGCCGCAGCGCCAGTCGCGGTGGTTGCCGTACTGGCCCCGACCGGCGTGGCGGTGAGGTCGACCTGCAGCGTTTCATCCTGTGGCGGATAGCAGATGCCCATATCGGCGCAGCCCTGGTGGCTTGCTGCGATGGTCAGGACTTTCGTGCCGGCGGGAATTCCGGCCAGACGGATGCCGGCATTGAACGATTCATGGTAGACGTGCATCTTGCCGAAATTGGGGTCATCCTTTACCTCGGCGGGCGGCATATCCAGGCCGACAACCTGGATGCCGGCGGGCTCGACGACTTTGAAGGTGGTCTTGTCGCGATACAGGTAATAGCCTTTGGCGATGGCGAAGCGCGCTTCCAGATGGCCATCGGTACGCGGAAGGATGGTCAGCTTGAAGGCTTCTTCCGCTGGCAGGATCTCGGGCTGCTCGGAACCCATGAATCCGCCCGACAGTGATTTCAGACGCTCCAGTACATCCGGGTTCTGCTGTTGCAGACCGGTGGGCGCGGCTGTCGGCTCCGGCTTTGCCACGTTGGCACTGATGGAGGTGATGGTGACGCTGCTGTCCTGCGGCGGATAACACAGGCCCATGTCGGCGCAACCCTGGAATTCCGCCTTCAACTGGAACGGTTTGGCGATGCCGTCGGCATGGCTGAACGGCAGGTTGACGCGCAGATCACCGCGATAGGTTTCCACCCGGCCGAAGTACTCGTCCTGCTTGATCTTCCCTGCCGGCAGCGCCGGCGCGCCAAGCTTGATGCCGGGATCTGCGGTAAACCGGATCTTGTCGCGATACAGGTAGTAATCCGGGGCAATCTGGAAGCGGGCTTCGATTTTTCCCGGTTCGAGCAATCGGGCGCTGAAACGGAACGCTTTTTCCGGATCCAGCGGTTCCTCCTGCGCATAAGCGTATCCGGTCAACAAAAGCACAAGTACTAGCAGAAAGCGCATCGAAAAACTCCGTTCAGTGCGGTGGCGACTGGGGCGATTCGACAACCCAGGTCAGATACTCAGGCAAGCCCCGAGTGACCTCAAGGGCGATGATTTCCGGCAACTCGTAAGGATGCTGTTGCCGTAGATAGGTTTCCAGCGCAGGGTAAAGTTCCGTCGTGGTCTTGATGATCAGGGGAACCTCCCCATCTATGTGCACGTCATCTTGCCAACGATAAATGGATTGGCTGCTGGGAAGTATGTTGACGCAAGCCGCCAATCGCATTTCCACCAGGTTTCTCGCCAGTTTGCCGGCGACCTCTGAATCAGGCAGGGTGGTGAAGACGACAAGGATGGCGGTCACGATGGTCGGTTACGGAGAAAGCGCATGAGATTCGGGTTCGCGGGCATTATAGCCATCGCTATTCCCGCACTGGAAATAGTCGGCATGTACCTGGTGGGAAGTCGTATCGGACTGGGCTGGACGCTGGTCTGGTTGATCGCCGCCGCGATTGCAGGTGGTGCGGTGATCCGCGAGGAACGGGCGAGCTTCATGCCGCGCCTGCAGCAGGCAATGGCGCAAGGTCATCCGCCGTTCTCGCTGTTGTGGGCCAGCGGGCGGCGATTCCTGGCCGGGGTGTTGCTGATCGTGCCCGGCCCGTTCAGCGACGCCGTTGCACTGCTGCTGTTGCTCTGGCCGCGCCCGAAACTCCCGCCCGCCGGGCCGGAACGGGTCGATCCGATCCGCCCAGAGCCACGCCCGCGCGGTGGGCCGGGCGATGTCATCGAAGGCGAGTTTCGGCGCGAGGATTAATCGAGTTGCGTTTTCAGATGCCGCAACGCGACCAGCAAGGCGGCAGCGGCGGGGATCGCGACCAGAATGCCGACAAAGCCGAACAACTGGCCGAATGCCATCAGCGCGAAAATCACCGCCACCGGATGCAGGCCGACGCGTTCGCCGACCAGCCACGGGGTAACCGCCATGCCCTCCAGCAACTGGCCGATCAGGAACACGCCCCAGATCGGCAACAGCCCGGCAACGCTGCCGAACTGCGAAAAACCGGCCAGTGTGCCGAGCAACACCCCGACCACAACGCCCAGATACGGCACGAACACCAGTATGCCGCTGATCAGACCGACCGCCAGCGCGTAATCCAGGCCCGCCATCCATAACGCCACGCTGTAAAACAGGCACATCACCAGTATCACCAGGGCCTGGCCGCGCACGAACTCCGACAGCACGCTGTCGATTTCCCGGGCGATGGCGAGGGTTTTCGGTTTCAACCGTTCGGGTATCCAGTCTGTCAGATGCGCGATGATCCGGTCCCAGTCGCGCAGCATATAGAACAGCACCACCGGCACCAGCAGCAGGTTGGCGATGAAGCCCAGCACCGCCAGTCCGCCATCGGTCAGTTGCGGCAGATAGCGCGTCAGTTGCGATAATTCCGCGACATGCGCCTTCATCCAGGTCAGAACCTGTTCCTGGTCGCGCATCAAATCGATGCCGAAAGTGGCGCTCAGCCAGGGCATCAGGGTTTGGCCGCCCCATTCGATGACTTTCGGAATCTGCTGCATCAGCAGGCGCGTTTCGGCCTGCACCAGCGGCGCCAGAATCAAAGCCAGCAGTGCGAACAGCAGAATCAGGCCGAACAGCACGAGCAGCGTGCTGGCGGTGCGCCTGATGCGGTACTTTCCAAGTTTTCGACGTTCCAGGCTATCGACCAGCGGATCGAACAGATAGGCGATCGCGGCGGCGAGCAGGAAAGGAGTCAGGATCGGCGCCAGCAGATAGAGCAGCCAGGCGCCGGCGCCGGCGACTGCGATATAGGGCAGCCAGCGGGTGGGCGCGGCGGTGTCGAGGGCAGGTTCGGTAGGCATGTGGGCTAGAATAGCACCGTTCAATTTCGCTCCGATGGTCTAACCGTGATCTCTACTCCTTCTCTGTCATACCGCGATGCCGGCGTCGATATCGATGCCGGCGACTCCCTGGTGGAACGCATCAAGCCACACGCCAAACGCACGTTGCGCCCGGAGGTTCTGGGCGGTATCGGCGGCTTCGGCGCGTTGATGGAACTGCCGAAAAACTATCGCGAGCCGGTGCTGATTTCCGGTACCGACGGTGTCGGCACCAAGTTGAAGCTGGCGTTCCAGATGAACAAGCACGACACCATCGGCCAGGATCTGGTCGCCATGAGCGTCAACGACATTCTGGTACAGGGCGCCGAGCCGCTGTTTTTCCTGGATTACTTCGCTTGCGGCCATCTTGATGTCGATGTCGCGGAGCAGGTGGTTTCCGGTATCGCCACCGGCTGTTCGCTGTCCGGCTGCGCTCTGATCGGCGGCGAGACGGCGGAGATGCCGGGCATGTATCCGGCCGGCGAGTACGATCTGGCCGGCTTTGCCGTCGGCGTGGCGGAGAAGTCGCGTCTGATCAGCGGCCGCGACATCATCCCCGGCGACGTGGTCCTGGGCCTGGCTTCCAGCGGTCCGCATTCAAATGGTTATTCGCTGGTCCGCAAGATTGTCGAGGTCAGCGGCGCCGATCTGGCTGCCGATTTCAACGGCCGCACACTGGGCGAAACCCTGCTCGAACCGACCCGCATCTACGTCAAGCCGCTGCTGGCGTTGATGAAGGAAATGACCGTCAAAGGCATGGCGCACATCACCGGCGGCGGCATCACCGGCAATGTGCCGCGCGTGCTGCCGGACAACGTCACCGCCGTGATCGACGCCGCCGCCTGGTCCTGGCCGGCGATATTCCAGTGGCTGCAAACCAACGGCAATGTCGAACTGGCCGAGATGCATCGCACCTTCAACTGCGGTATCGGCATGGTGGTCGTGGTTGCCGCCGCCGATGCCGAGGCGGCGATGCGCTTCCTGGGCGAGCAGGGGGAAACCGTGTATCGCTTGGGCGCGATTCACAGCCGCGAGCAGGGAGAATTCGCGGGTCGGGATCAGACCCTCATTCTGTGATGCGCGTCGTCGCCCTGATTTCCGGACGCGGCAGCAATCTGCGGGCACTGCTGGAAGCCGACTACCCAAGCCATGCGCCGGTCGAGTTTGTCTGCGTGATCAGCAACAAGGCCGACGCGGCGGGGTTGCGCATCGCCGCCGAGTACGGCGTGGCTACCGAAGTGCTGGAGCATCGGCAATTTCCCGATCGCGCCGGGTTCGATGCGGCGCTGGCCGCGCGCATCGACGCCTGGCAGCCGGATCTTGTGGTGCTGGCGGGTTTCATGCGCGTGCTGACCGCCGATTTCGTGCGTCATTACGCCAACCGGCTGATCAATGTCCATCCGGCGCTGTTGCCGGCGTTTCCGGGACTGGATACGCATGCACGGGCGCTGGCGGCCGGCGTCAAACTGCATGGCTGCAGTGTGCATTTCGTCACCCCCGAAGTCGATGCCGGACCGATCATCGCCCAGGCGGCGGTGCCGGTGTTGGCCGACGACACGTCGGACAGCCTCGCCGCACGGGTGTTGCGTCAGGAGCATCGACTTTATCCGCTGGTATTGCGCTGGCTGGCGCAGGGCCGGGTGCGGTTGCGCGACGACGGAACGGCCGGCGTCCTGCCCGATTCACGCCAGGACGCCGCGCCGGGTGACGCTGCGTTGATTTCGCCTCTGGACTGATAGATGCCGTCCGGCTGGTACATCCTGACGGCCGCGCTGTTCATCTCGGTTACGGCATATCTGCTGACCGGGGAGCGCGGCACTGAAAGCGCGGCCGCGCCGCCACATGTTGTTGCGTATGCCATCGAGGCGCATCTTTATCCTGGCGAATCGCCCGAAGTGCCGCCGACCGTGCTGACCGACATTCAGTCTGACGGAGCCAGCGATACACAGCCCGTTGCGGTTGCGGAACCCGTGGTGGCGGTGAGCGGTATGGCGGTCGAAGTCGACGTTCCAGCATCGCCATCGCCGCAATCCGAAGCGGCCGGTTTGCAGTCGACGGTTCCAGCCTCCGACAGGCTCCTTGAACCACCGACCCCGATTTTTTTGCCGCCCCTGCCGATCTTGGCTTCGGCGGATTCACCGGCCCCTGCGCCGCGCCGCGAGGCGACACGGCAGACGACTCGCACATTGCCGGGGCGTATCGAGCTCAATTTCAGCGTGCAATCCGGTGAAGACGGATTCGTCATCGGCCAGTCGAAATATAGCGGATGGGTGCGCGATGGGCGCTATTCACTGACCAGCGTCGCCGAGGCGACCGGTGTTACCGGCGTATTCGTCACCGGCAAGATCGTTCAGCGGAGCGAGGGGCGGATAACCGCGCAGGGCTTGCAACCGGAGCAGTTCTCGGGAGAGAAAGGCAAGCGCATCCAGAAGCCGGTGCGCTTTGACTGGTCTCGCCAGCGCCTGGCATTGCCTGGCGGCGAGGTAGACCTGCCGGCGCATACCCAGGATCTGCTGAGTTTTGCCTTCCATCTGGCGCTGGTGGCCGAGGCGGACGATTTTGATCGGATCTTGCCGGTCACCAATGGCAAGAAGTTGCGCGACTACCGGTTCCGGTTCATCGGCCGTGAAAAGCTGAATTCCGGCGCCAATCGCATCGATACCGTGCATCTGCGTGGCAGCCGGGAAGGCGATGGTTCGCTGGATGTCTGGCTGGCGACAGATCGCCACTGGTTGCCGGTTCGCATCCGCACCCTGGATGACAAGGGCAAGACCATCGTGCTGAGCTTGAAGAACATGCTCGAACCTTGAACCCTGCCCCTTGAACCAGTTGTTTAGCCGATGCCCAGTTCGGCGCGGCTTTCCAGGGCGATTCGCAGCGCCGCGTCCAGGGTCTCGGCCAGACAGTTGTAATGGCCCATCTTGCGGCCGGCGCGCGCCTCGGCTTTGCCGTAAAGATGCAATTGCACGCCGGGATGCTTCAGCAGCTTTTCCCAGTCGGGCACGGGTTGCCAGACGTCGCCCAGCAGATTGACCATCACCACCGGCGATAGCAGTCGCGGATCGCCCAGCGGCAAACCGCACAATGCGCGCACCTGTTGCTGGAACTGATCGGTGGCGCAGGCATCCAGCGTAAAGTGGCCGCTGTTGTGCGGGCGTGGCGCCATTTCGTTGAACACGATGCGGCCGTTGTCCAGGATGAAAAATTCCACCGCCATGACGCCGACGTAGTTCAATCCATGCGCCAGACCGGCGGCCATGCGACGGGCATCGCTGGCGATGCTTTCGGATACCCGTGCCGGCACGATGCTGATGTCGAGTATGCCCTGACGATGCTGGTTCTCCGCCAGCGGGAAAAAAGCGATTTCATGATTCTGGTTGCGCGCCAGCAGCACCGAGACTTCGCGTTCCAAGGGCAGGAAGCCTTCCAGCAGACAGGGCACGCCGCCCAGTTCGGCATAGGCGGCGGTCAATTCGTCCAGGCTGTCGACGCGCGCCTGACCCTTGCCGTCATAGCCCAGGCGGCGGGTCTTGAGCAGCGCCGGGGTGCCTATCTTTATCCAGGCCGGCGCCAGATCGTCAGCCGACTCGATGTTGGCGAATGGTGCGGTGTCGCAGCCAAACTCCCGGGCGCGCGACTTTTCCGCCAGCCGGTCCTGGGTGACCGCAAGGGCGGCCTGTGAAGGCGCGACATAGCAATGTTTGGTCAGCATGTCGAGGCTCGCGGCCGGTACGTTCTCGAATTCGGTAGTGACCGCATCGCACAGATTGCCCATGCGCAGCAGCGCGACGGCATCCCGGTAATCGGCCTTCAGATGGGTGTCCGCCAATTCGCCCGCCGGACTGGCCGGATCCGGGTCGAGCACGACCACCCGATAACCCATGACTTTGGCGGCCAGCGTAAACATGCGGCCGAGCTGGCCGCCGCCCAACACGCCGAGGGTAGCGCCGGGCAGGATCATGAGGCGTTATCCGGCAGTGTGGCGGCAAGCACGGTCTCGGTCTGGGCGCGCCGAAAATCCAGCAACCGCGCGCGAATTTCCGGGAACTCGCCGGACAGCATGGCGGCCGCGAACAGCGCGGCATTGGCGGCGCCAGCCGGTCCGACAGCAAACGTGGCGACCGGTATGCCCTTGGGCATTTGCGCGATCGACAGCAAGGAATCGAGACCGGTAAGAAATTTCGACATCACCGGTACGCCGAGTACCGGCAGATGCGTCTTGGCGGCGACCATGCCGGGCAGATGCGCTGCACCGCCGGCCCCGGCGATGATGCAGCGCAAGCCGCGCGATTCGGCGCTGGCGGCATATTCAAACAACAGGTCCGGGGTGCGATGCGCGGAAACCACGCGTTTTTCGAAAGGAACAGACAGTTGACCGAGCAGCGTTGCGGCTTGGCTCAGCGTGTCCCAATCACTGGTGCTGCCCATGATGAGACCGACAAGAGGCGATGACATATCGATTTTGCGTACAAAAAAACAGGCCGCATGATAGCGCGCAACATCGCAATACCGCACCAGTCGACTGCCAGGAACATCTTGTAATATAGCTCGACCAAAAAAACGCCGGCAGGAGCCGGCGCGTCACATCCAGTCATTCAGATCAGTTGAGAACCATTCTGCCGCGATTGGCGCGACGCAGTTGCAGTGCGATCAGGCCCAGACCCGCCAGCAGCATGGCCCAGGTCTGCGGTGCCTTAACGTGCGGCGACAGTTGGTAGGCCGCATCGTAGTAGCCGACTTGCGTGATGTCCCCGGTCGACGTAACCGCTGCGCTGTGAATGACTGCCTGACTCGATACCAATTCGTGCGGATGCGGCTGCAGCAGGAAACGATCCAATGCCATTGGCGATCCGGACTCCGTACCCGGTACAGTCCAGGAAAGCGAGGCCTGGATCAGCGACAAGGCCGGCATCCCCAAGGACGCGTCAATTTGCGCAAAGTGACCGAAGGACGTGGCATGCGCGTAGCCATCCGGCGCCAATACAAAAGCAATGCCATCGGCATGGGGGGCGACATGGTGATTCGCATCCGAACCAACCATCGCTGTCGCAATTCCGGTTGCCGACAATGTCAACGCAAGTAACAACAGTTTTATTTTCATGGGACCCCTCCCGATCTGATGAATGTCGAAAATTCATGACATGCAACGCTTCAGCAAGAGCCGTGCCAATTTGTCAAGTGTTTGAAGTTAAAGTCTAATTGATCGAATTTGGTGCATGGAATGCGGTTTGTGTAAAAAATCTCGACGAAAATTCAACTGTCCGTCAAATCGTCGACAGGCGTTCGGAGGAGGGCGCAGGCAACAACTGGCCGAAGCTTTCCCGGATGCTGGCAAGGGTTTCGGGGGTGTCCGCTTCGAAGCGCAACACCAGGCCCGGCGTGGTGTTCGAAGCGCGAATCAAACCGAAGCCTTGCGGGTATTCGACCCGCAGGCCATCGATCCGGATCACTTCGAGGGCGCCTTTGAACGGCATCTCCCGGCTCAGTTTCGCCAGCAATTGGCGGGCTTGCTGTTCAGGCATCGGGATGTGGATTTCCGGGGTGCAGAACGCATCCGGTAATTGTTGCAGGCAGGCATCGAGGTCGGTCTGGCGCGACAGGTATTCGAGCAGTCGCGCTCCGGCGTACAGACCGTCGTCGAAGCCGTACCAGCGCTCCTTGAAAAAGATATGGCCGCTCATTTCACCGGCCAGCAGCGCGCCGGTTTCGCGCATCTTGGCCTTGATCAGCGAATGGCCGCTTTTCCACATCAGCGGTATTCCGCCCCTGTCCTTGATCCACTGGAACAGATTACGGCTCGACTTGACGTCGAAGATCACGGTCGCCCCCGGATTGCGGGCAAGCACATCGTCGGCGAACAACATCAATTGGCGGTCCGGGAAAATGATGCGGCCCGCCTTGGTGACGACGCCCAGGCGGTCACCGTCGCCGTCGAAGGCGATGCCGATTTCGGCATTGCCAAGCTTGAGTCGGGCGATCAGATCGACGAGATTGGCGGGTACAGAAGGGTCAGGATGATGATGCGGGAAATTGCCATCGACTTCACAATACATTTCCTCTACCGAGCAGCCCAGTGCGCGAAACAGGGGCGGCGCAAAATCGCCGGCGACGCCGTTGCCGGCATCGATGATGATGTTGAGCGGCCGCGCCAATTTGACGTCATCGGTGATCCGCCGGATGTACTCGGCGACGATATCGTGCTGTCGATAGCCACCGTTGCCGCTGGTAAAGCGTTGCGCCTCGATTCTGCCGCGCAGATTTTGTATGGCTGCACCGGACAGCGTCTCGCCGGCCAGAACCATCTTGATGCCGTTGTAATCCGGCGGATTGTGCGATCCGGTGACCATCGCGGCGCATTGGCAACCCAGATGCTGCGCGGCAAAGTAGGCCATCGGCGTGGCGACCCGGCCCAGGTCGATGACGTTGATGCCGGTTTGCTGAATGCCGCGCGCCAGGGCTGCCGCCAGTTCGGCGCCGGAATGGCGGCCATCGCGACCGATGACGATGTCGCTTTGCCGGCGATCGTGCGCCTCCGACCCCAGAGCCTGGCCGATGCGGGTGACGATTTCGGCTGTCAACGTGACACCCACGATGCCACGTATATCGTAGGCCTTGAAAATTTCTGCTGGGATGGCGTGCAAGGTCTGCTCCGTTACGAGCCGGAATTATCGATCGAGGCGGGCGAGTTTACGAACCGTAGGCACAAAAAAAGAGCGGCATCGGGAACCGATGCCGCTTGAAAAACCGCCATTGCGGCGGTCAGGGAGGTTAGTTGGGAGGCCCTGCCCCGAATACCTAAGCATACGCAACTACCATGCCAGACTCGAGGATATTTGCCGAGTCAGCATCAACGCGGCAGCGACCGAAATCTATATAACGAAAGATATACTAACTCCGCCAAAATTTCATCAACTATGTTGAATTTTCGGGGGGTTTAAACGTACTGGTTGGAATGCTTCGAAAAACCGGATGACATCGAATTGATCCAGGTCAGGTCGTCTTCTTGCCGGTGTTTCGCCGGCCCGCCTACAATCGGACAACCTTCGATGAGACGCCCATGTCCGATTTCACCGCACTCCTAGAGAAATACAGCAAGCCGGGGCCGCGCTATACCTCGTATCCGACGGCGCCTTATTTCCATGCCGATTTCAGCGAGACGGACTGGCTGCATGAGCTGGAGGCCTCGCAAGACCCGACGCGCGGCCTGTCGCTGTATGCCCACATCCCGTTCTGCGACACGCTTTGCTATTACTGCGGTTGCAACATGGTGGCGACCAACGAGTACAGCAAGGCGGAGATTTATCTCCAGCATCTGGAACGGGAAATGACCCGCGTCGCGCAATTCGTCGAGCCGAACCGGTTGGTGCGGCAAGTGCATTTCGGCGGCGGCACCCCGACTTACCTCAAGCCGGATGACATCCGTCGTCTGATGGCGATGATACGCGCGCGCTTCAGCATTGCGCCGGATGCCGAAATGGGCTGCGAAGCGGATCCGCGTGAACTCACCCGCGAGCATCTGGCGGCGCTGCGGGAATCCGGTTTCAATCGCCTGTCGTTGGGCGTGCAGGACCTGGATGAGCGCGTGCAGAAGGCGGTGAATCGGGTGCAGCCGGAGGCGATGATCGAACAGGTCTATCGCTGGGCGCGCGAACTGGGTTTCGCCAGCATCAACATGGATCTCATCGTCGGCCTGCCGCATCAGAACACCGGCAGCTTCGCGCATACGCTGGATCGCGTGCTGGAATGGGCGCCGGACCGCTTCGCGATCTTCGCCTATGCGCATGTGCCGTGGATGAAGAAACATCAGAAGCTGATCAACGAGCCGGATCTGCCGAGTTTCGCGACCCGTCTCGACCTGCAGCAACTGATCCACGACCGTCTCGGCGCGGCGGGTTATCAGAACGTCGGCATGGACCATTACGCCAAGCCGGATGACGAAATGGTCAAAGCCCAGCGCAACAAGACCTTGTGGCGCAATTTCCAGGGCTACACGACGCACAAGCATTGCGACATCTATGCTTTCGGCGCCTCCAGCATCAGCCAGACACGCGACGTGTACATGCAGAACGAGAAAAATCTCAAGCAATACCAGGAGCGGGTCGCCGCCGGGCATCTGCCGGTGGAGCGCGGTCTGCGGCTGACCCGGGAAGACCAGCTTCGCCGCGAACTGATTACGCGCATCATGTGCGACATGGAACTGGACACCGCGGCGTTCGGCGCCGAGTGGGGCATTGACTTCGCCGACAAGTTTGCCGACGGCCTGGCCGAATTGCCGGCGCTGGAGGCCGACGGCCTGGTGAAGCTGGAGCCCGGGCGGATCGTGGTGACGCAGTTGGGCAGTCTGTTCCTGCGCAATATCGCGATGGGCTTCGATGCCTATCTGAAAGAGGCGACGCAGGGTCAGCAACCGCGCTATTCACGCACGGCTTGAGCGTCTCTCGAAGACGCCCATGCAAAAGGCCGACCGGGCAAGCCCGGTCGGCCTTTTGCATGGGCGCTCGGACGCGCGGTTTCCAGGTTTAATCGAACAGGGCTTTGTAAAGCGCTTCTTCTTCCGCGCCGACTTCGGCCATCGCCTTGGCCAGATCGCCTTGCAGGGTCTTGGACAGGTTGATCAGATTCAGCCGCATGACATACAACTTGCCGTCCTTCCCGTCGAACACAGTGGCGCGGCAGGGCAGGGCGGGCGTCTTGCCGCCGCCTGCTTTCGATACCTTTTCATTGGCGCCGGCCGGGCACAGGTTGATCAGCTTCATGCGCTTGGCGTCCTTGGCACCCGCTTCGCGCATCTTCGCCTGCATGTCCTGCACCGCGCCGACTTTCCAGCCACGTTTTTCCGCGCCGGACTTGATGGCGTTGATGGTGTCGTCGAAGCTCATTTTCGAGCTGCGCAAGTCATACATCACCGACATGATCTGCGCTTGTTGCAGCATGGCATGGCGCATCTGTTCCGGCGTGACCTGGGCCGGGGCCTGAGCAAGCGCCGATAGGCTGATGGCGGACAGGATCAACAAGGCAAACGATTTCATCAACGGGCTCCTGGCTCAATGACCGTGGCCGGACCGGCCGGTCCAGCCACGCAATTTGTAAAGTGTTCCGCAATACGGGCAAAGCGACTCGCCGTGTTCATGGATCGGCAGAAAAACCCGTGGATGTCCGTTCCACAGGCTATCGGTCGGCATCGGACAATGCAGCGGCAGATCGGCCTCGCCGACTTCCACGATGCGTTGCGGGGAACTGGTGTGGGCGCTCATCGCGGTTGCCTCAAAGATGCGCCAGCCAACCGGCGTGGCTTGGCGATCGGCCCTGCACGCAGTCGAAGTACAGCGCTTGCAGTTGTGTCGTGATCGGGCCGCGATCACCGCTGCCGATGGCGCGGTTGTCGAGTTCGCGGATCGGCGTGACTTCCGCCGCGGTGCCGGTGAAGAAGGCTTCGTCGGCACAATAGACTTCATCGCGGGTGATGCGTTTTTCGATCACCGGAATGCCCAGTTCGCCGGCCAGTTGCACGATGGTGTCGCGCGTGATGCCCTCCAGCGCGGACGTCAGATCCGGCGTGTACAGCTTGCCGTTGCGCACGATGAACACGTTCTCGCCGGAACCCTCGGCAACGAAGCCATCCACATCCAGCAGCAGCGCTTCCTGGTAGCCGTCCATTTCCGCCTCGCGGTGGGCGAGGATGGAATTCATGTAATTCCCGTTGGCCTTGGCCTTGCACATCGTGATGTTGACGTGGTGGCGGGTGAACGATGAGGTCTTCACCCGGATGCCATGTTCCAGCGCTTCCTTGCCGAGATAGGCGCCCCACGGCCAGGCCGCTACGATGACATGCACCGACAGGGTCTTGGCGGAAATGCCCATCGCCTCGGCGCCGTAAAACGCCATCGGACGCAGATAGCCGGATTTCAGGTTGTTGTCGCGCACCACCGCCTTCTGCGCCTGGTTCAGGGTCTCCTTGTCCCAGGGCATCTGCATGCCCAGGATATGGGCGGAACGGAACAGCCGATCGGTATGGTCCTGAAGACGGAATATCGACGGGCCATCCGGGGTTTCGTAGGCGCGTACGCCTTCGAATACGCCCATGCCGTAATGCAGGGTATGGGTCAGGACATGGGTCGTGGCATCGCGCCAGGGCACCATTTTGCCGTCGTACCAGATGACACCATCGCGGTCGGCCATGGACATGTTCAAAACTCCGGGATGAGCTGAAAAAGATCAAGCATTTTAGCCCAGGAGCCGGCTTCTCGGTGCATCGACAGCGGTTTCTCGGCAATTCGATTTCGCCTGCACGGTTGTCGGGAAGATGTTCATCGCGTGTGTTGGCAAAGCGACACTGGTGCGCATTGCGTACCCCTGTTTTGCATGCCGTGACATGCCGCCATATAAGCGTCTGCTTATAATTCGCGCGCTGAATTTCACCGATTGCACGACATGATCCAATTTTCCGCCTCTACCGCCGTCAATCTGGCGATCACTTTGCTGGTGCTGTTTTCCCTGGTTACCTGGACCCTGGTGTTCGCCAAGGGCTGGCTGCAATGGAAACTGCACAAGGATAACGTGGCTTTTACCCATAAATTCTGGCATGCGGCCGATCTGGCCAGCGCGGAACGGGCCGCCAAGCATGCCCCCGGCACCTTGGCGGAATTGGCCCGGCAGGGCTTCGATACCCTGCGCCAGATTGGTCAGCAGACGACACTGGCCGGCACCGGCGACCGTCAGGCGGTGATGGAACGCAGCCTGTCGCAGCAGGTACGCAAGGCGCAGCACAAGCTGGAATCCGGCCTGATGCTGTTGGCCAGCATTGGCACCACGGCGCCGTTTGTCGGCTTGTTCGGCACGGTTTGGGGCATCGTGACTGCGATGGAGAATATCGCGCGCTCCGGCGCCTCCGGTCTGGAAGTCGTGGCCGGGCCGGTCGGCGAGGCTCTGCTGGCGACGGCCATCGGCATCGCGGCGGCGATTCCCGCCGTACTGGCCTACAATTATGGTGTGCGCGTCACGCGTTTAAGCGTGGCCGAAATGGAGCGTTTCGCGAATGACTTCATGACGCTGGCCTGCAACGCTGACGCCAAGCAGGCCTGATATGCCGTTGCGCGCCAATACCCTCAATTCCCGCCTGAATTCCAGCGAAACCGACTTTCAGGCGATGAGCGAAATCAACGTCACGCCGCTGGTCGACGTGATGCTGGTGCTGTTGGTCATTTTCATGGTGACCGCGCCGTTCATCCTGCAATCGGTCAAGGTCAAACTGCCGCAGACCTCGTCGGTCGCCACGCTCAAGCCGGCGCCCGCCCTGGTGGTCAGCGTGCAGTCTGACGGCAGTGCATTCCTGGGGCGGGATGGCATCGAACTGGCAGTGCTGGAGTCGCGCCTCAAGGCGGAATTGGCGCAAGCGCCGGAACTCAGCGTGCAACTGCGCGCCGATGCCAGCGTGCCGTATGGCCGGATCACCCAAGTGATGGCCGCCGTCAGTCGCGCCGGGGTCGTCAAGCTCAGCTTCGTCACCGCGACCACGCCCAAACGTCAGGTCGACAAGTGATTGGCATGGCCAGGGCGGCGGCGCGCTTGTTCGCGCGTCTGGAGCGGCGTCACTGGACGGGCCTGGGCGCCAGCGCAGCCTTGCATCTGGCGGTTTTCCTGGGTTGGCTGGTCACGCCCGAGCCGGAGCCGGAATCTGTCAGCTTCGAAGTGAGTTTCGATCCGCCCGACAACGCCGCATTGGCGACCGTGCCGCCCGCGACTCGACCCGTGCCGGCGAAAAGGATCGCCCGGAAAAACAGACCCAAGTCGTTGGTTAGTGAGCCGATGCCGGATGAATCCGTGCAACGGGAAGCGCACCTGCTCGATGCGAACTGGCGTGCCGAACAAACCTCCGCCAGGGATGCGCCGGCACTGGCGTTGCCGGATGCGCAGAGCTTGGGCATCCCGTTTGACACCGCGCAAATCGTACGGACACAGCCGCCAGCCAAGTCGCTGGCGGCCAGTGCCGCGCCGCCAGCCGCCGAGGCCAGTCAGCCGAACAATGCAGGCGGCGCCGAACTGGTCGAGCCGCAAGCGGCCCCTGTCGCGGGCCAGCATGGCCAACCGGCAGACGCCGGATTGGCGCTGACCCATACGGCCATATTATCGGCCAGTCGCAATCTCGATACCTCCATCGCTGGCGCCGGTGCTCAGGCCAGCAGCACGCTACCGTCGCCGTCCGCTGCGGCAGTTGCCGGTGTTGGCGACGTTCGAGCCGAGTTGAACGCTGCCGCGACAGCGCAAACCGCGCGCAATGTCACTGTTGGAACCGGTTCCCAAGCCGCTGCCGACAGCGCCGTCGCGGTTCGGGCGGCAGCCAGCCGGGCCGAAGCGCCAGGCTTGCGACTGACCGCCAGCGGCGGTTTGGCGAGCGGCCCCGTATCGTCGACCGGCGAGGGCGCGCGGGTGGCCCAGCCGCACGCGGCGATGCTGGCGGTTGGCGACGCACACTCCGGTTCGGCACCGTCTGCGTTGCAGGCCTCGGCGGATGACTCGGCCACTGGCGTGCACTCGGCTGCCAATCGTTCCGGTTCAGCGCTGTCCAGTCTTGCCGACAGCGGCGCCAGTCGCGCCGGGCATGCACCGCCAACTGGTGGTGGCCTGGTTGCCGCGACAGCCGCGCCGAACCCGGCAATCAGCGGCATCCGCGTTTCGGGTCGAGCTGGAAGCTCCGGGCAGGGCGCCGCCACCGTCGCCCTGAAACCCGGTGAACCAGGCAGCAGACCGAATCTGGCCGTTGCCATGCAGCCGGTAGTGGCCAGCGCACCAGGCGCGAAAGAGGCTGGCGGCGGGCGTAATGCGGGCGCCGGCCAGAGCGCCGCCAGCCGCCAGCCGGATGTCAGCATCGGCCATGCCAAACCGGCGGTGGGCGGAAGCGTCAGTGGCGATGCATCGCTGCCGCAGTTCAGTGGGGTGAACGCAAAAAATGCGGCGGTATCCGGCGGATTGCCCGGCAAGATATCCCGCGTCGGCGAAACGACTGGCGATCAGCTCGCCGCTTCGCGAGTCGCCGCCTCCGTCGCGCTGCAAGAGGCTGCTCGCGAGTCCGGGCGCGCGCCGATGGTGTTGCAGGCGATACAGCCGGTGGCGGTGAAAGTGGTGCGGCCGGATAGCGAAATACAGCGCCTTGATGTGTTGGCACCGTCGAATTATTGTCCGTTGCCGCTGCCCGGTCATGAGCAACCCGATAACCGCGCACCGTTGCCGGAGCGACGGATTGTCGAACAACCCGCTTACGCGGCGGATAATCCCAGCATCCATTATCCGGTTCTGGCGAATATTCGCGGTGTTGAAGGCCGTGTCACCGTCCGGGTGGAAGTGCTGTCCGATGGTCGGCCTGGCAAGATGTGGCTGAAACAGAGCAGCGGCTCGGGCATCCTCGATCAGGATGCGCTGGCGCAACTCAAGACCTGGCGCTATCAGCCGGCGCGCAGGAACGGTCAGCCGGTGTCGGCCTGGATCGATGTGCCGGTGCTGTATCGTTTAAGCCAGGCCAGATAATAATTTTGTATCGTTGAAAAGGAACCGCCATGAAACTGCGTGCCCTCACCCTTGTTCTGGCTTTGCACAGCGTCCCGGCCGTCGCTGCCGGCCTGATCATGCCGACCCAACTGATTCCGGATCCGCTACAGGCGATGCAGATGGCATTGCGCTATTACCAGATGGCGGCCAACGCCGGCGATGCCGAAGCGCAGACCAAGATGGGCTGGCTGTTCGAGCAGGGCCTGGGCGTCGGCAAGGACATCACGGAAGCCGCCAAATGGTATGAACGCGCCGCCAAGCAGAATGAACCCACCGGCCTGTACAACCTGGGTCTGCTGTTCCTCAAGGGGCAGGGGGTCGCTCCCGATGCCGAGCGCGCCGCCACCCTGATGACCGGCGCGGCGGAACTGAATCTGGCCGCCGCGCAATCGCAATTGGCGCTGATGCATGAAAAGGGCCTGGGCGTGCCGATCAGTCCGGAACTCGCGGCCTTCTGGACGCAGAGGGCGGCGGAATTGGGCGACGTGCCGGCGCAGAACAATCTTGGCATCAAGTACGCCTATGGTCAGGGTGTGAAAACCGATTACGCCGAAGCGGTGAAATGGTTCACCAAGGCCGCCGAAGCCGGCAACGCCGAGGCGCAGGGCAATCTCGGCCTGATCCTCAAGGAGGGCCTGGGCGGTGTTGCGCCAGACCTGCCCGCCGCCGCCAACTGGCTGGCGTTGGCCGGCAGCCAGGGCCATGTCGCTTCGCAAAGTCGACTGGCCTGGATGTTCGAAAAGGGTCAGGGCGTGCCACGCAACCTGGCCGAAGCCGCGCGCTGGTTCCAGATGGCCGCCGAAGCCGGCGATGCCGCCGCGGCGACGCATCTGGGCTGGCTGCATGAAACCGGCGCCGTTGCCGGCGTCGATCTCGCCGCCGCGCTCAACTGGTATCGGCGCGGCGCCGCCGGCAACGACGCCACCGCGCAGAACAATCTCGGTCGCATGTATCGCGAAGGCCAGGGCGTTGCCGCCGACGCCGCGCAGGCGCGTGACTGGTTTCTCAAGGCCGCTGCGCAGAACGAAGCGCTGGCCTGGTACAACCTGGGGCTGATGGCCGAACAGGGCCAGGGCGGCGAGCAGAACCAAGCCGAGGCGATGCGTTGGTATCGCCTGGCCGCCGACAAGCAAGTTGCCGCCGCGCAGAGCCGTCTGGGTTGGCTGCTGCACAAATCCGGCGCGGCGGATGAAGCGGTGGTCTGGCTCGGAAAAGCCGCCGAAGCCGGCGACATCGCCGCGCAGAACAACCTCGGCGTCATCTTCGAACAGGGCATCGGTGTGGCAAAGGATATGACTGTCGCCGGCAAGTGGTACCGCAAAGCCGCCGAAGCCGGTGACAAGGTCGCGCAACACAATCTTGGCGTGCTCTACCGCGATGGACTGGGGGTGGAAAGGAATGATGCCGAAGCCCTGGCCTGGTTCCAGAAGTCCGCCGATCAGGGCTACGCCAAGGCGCAACTCAATCTGGGCCAGATGTTCGAAAAAATGGCGGGACAGAAACGCTGATCTGTTCGCGTGAACTGTCGTCGATAGCGAAAACTGGTGCCGCTGCAGATCAGCTGCGGGCCAGCCAGGCGCGCCAGCCGCCAAAGTGTGTGATGTCTTCCGCGTCCATCACGCCGATGCCTTCGCAAATGAAGCCATTCACCGGCTCACCGTTGATCAATTCCAGCTTGCCGATGCCCAGCGGCGCAGGGATGCCGGCGACAAAGGAGCCGAACTGGCTACTCGGCATTTCCCAAACTTCGCAGTCGATCGACGCGCCGTTCTCGGCAACCCGGATCAGACCTGGGCGTTTGCCGTCAGGTAGTGCGTAGAAGCGGTAATTGGGCGCGGTCTGCGTGACTTTGACCAGGCGGGCACGTCGTTGCGTCAGTTGAAAGTTCAGCGGCAGACCGCTCAGATGTGCGCCGACCACGGCGATCTTGATCTGGCCGCTGGGCAGCTCCGACAGAGTTTCCGGCAGCGGTAAAGGCTGTTGCGTGGCGCCGAGTTTCCCTCCCAGCGCGTGTTGCATTCGCGCGGCCAGATGCAGTAGCGGCGCATCCTGGTGCGGTGGCGCGATCAGCGTGACGCCGAACGGCAATCCATCCGCCTGGAATCCGGCCGGCACGGCAGTGGCGGCGAGGTCGAGCAGATTCATGAAGTTGGTGTAGTAACCCAGATTGCCATTCAGGCGGATCGGGTCGGCCTGCATTTCCTCAACGCGGTAAATCGTGCCGGCGGTGGGGGTCAGCAGCACTTCGATGTCGTTCCACACCGTGTCGCATTGCGCTTTCAGCGCGCGCAGGCGGTACAGGCCGGTGAAGGCATCGGCGGCGCTTTGTGTCTTGCCGCCGGCGATGATCTCGCGCACCGGCGGGAAAACCTGCTCGGCCTGCACGTCGAAGAAGTTTCGGATGGCCTGATAGCGTTCTGCTACCCAGGCGCCGCCGTAGAGCAGGCGTGCGGTTTCCAGAAACGGCGCGAGATCGATTTCAACCGGCGTACCACCGAGTGATTTCAGCTTTTCCACTGATTCGCCAAACAGCCGGGCTGCGTCGGTATTGCCAAAAAATTCCAGATCCTTCGCCATCGGCACGCCGAAACGGAAGCTGTCGGCGCGGCCGAAATCGAAACCATGCGCGGCCAGCGGTCGGGAGAACGGGTCGGCGGCATCGAATCCAGCCGCCACCGCCAGCACGCGTTCGGCATCCTCGGCAGTCAGTGCGAAGATCGACACCGCGTCGAGCGAACGGCAGGCCGGCACCACGCCGTGCGTCGAGAGCACGCCACAACTGGGCTTGTGGCCAATCAGATTGTTGAACGCCGCCGGTACGCGGCCCGAGCCGGCGGTATCGGTGCCGAGAGAAAAACTCGCCAGCCCAAGCGCCACCGCCACGGCGGAACCGGAACTGGAACCGCCGGAAATGAAATCGGGATTGAACGCGTTGCGGCATGCGCCATACGGCGAGCGGGTGCCGTTCAGGCCGGTGGCGAACTGGTCTAGATTTGTCTTGCCGAGCGGAATAGCGCCGGCGTCGATCAGGCGTTGCACCACCGTGGCGGATTCGGTCGGGTTGTAGGCATAGGCCGGACAGCCCGCCGTGGTGGACAGGCCGGCCAGATCGATGTTGTCCTTGATCGCGAACGGAATGCCGTACAGCGGCAGGCTGGCGATGTCCTTGCCTTCCAGAGCGCGTGCATAAGAGCGCAGCGCGTCGGCTTCGAGGCGGCTGATCCAGACGTGGTGGCGGTCTTCGCCCTGTATCTGTTGCAGCAGGGTTTCCACCAACTGCAACGGCGTCAGTTCGCCAGTTCGATACAGGCGTTGCAGGTTGGCGATGTCGAGGCTGAGGTGCATGGTCATTCCCCTTATTCGCTCACCAGCACCAGCAGATCCTGTCCGGCGCTGACCTGGCCGCCTTCGCGGCAGAACACTTTGTAAATCGTGCCGTCGCACGGCGCGGGCACGCTGAATTCCATCTTCATCGACTCGACGATGACCAGCGGATCGCCGGCCTTCACTTTGTCGCCGTCCGCTGCCATGACTTTCCAGACATTGCCGGCGACGTGGCTGGCGATGGCGCGGCCGTGTTCGGGCAGGTCGAGTTCGCTGTCGGTGGCGGCTTCGGCGACATTGGCGTCGGTGGCGTATTCGGCCTGGCCGGCGGCTTTCCAGCGTTCGCGTTCGGCCTCGAACGCGGCTTGCTGTTGCGTCTTGAAGGCGGCGATGGAGTCGGCGTTGTCGGCCAGGAAGCGGTTGTAGTCGGCCAGCCGGAAGGTGGTTTCCTCAATGCGCAGTTTGTAACGGCCGAGCGGGAAGTCCTCGCGGATTTGCAGCAATTCCTCGGCGCTGACCGGGTAGAAGCGGATCTGGTCGAAGAAGCGGAGCAGCCAGGGTTTACCTTCGGTGAACTGCGCGGCGCCCTGTCGTTCATCACGCCAGCGGTTCCACATCTGCAAGGTGCGGCCGACAAACTGGTAGCCGCCCGGACCTTCCATGCCGTAGACGCACATGTAGGCGCCGCCGATGCCGACTGCGTTTTCCGGTGTCCAGGTGCGTGCCGGGTTGTATTTGGTGGTGACCAGACGATGCCGCGGATCGACCGGCGTCGCTACCGGCGCGCCGAGATAGACGTCGCCCAGGCCCATGACCAGATAGCTCGCCTCGAACACGATGCGTTTCACCTCGTCGATGGAGGCGAGATCGTTGATGCGGCGGATGAATTCGATATTCGACGGACACCAGGGCGCGTCCTTGCGCACCGACTGCATGTACTTCTCGATCGCCAGCCGGGTCGCGGCATCGTCCCAGGACAGCGGCAGATGCACGATGCGGGTTGGCACTTCCATGTCCTCGATGGCGGGCAGTTGCCGTTCCACCGCCAGCAGCAGGTCCATCAGTTTGTTCAGCGGCAACACGCGCGAGTCGTAATGCACCTGCAGCGAACGAATGCCGGGCGTCAGGTCGAGAATGCCGGGAATGGTGTCGGCAATGGCGTCGTTCTCCAGCCGGGTCATCAGCGCATGCACGCGGAAACGCAGGTTCAGGTCGAGCACCAGCGGACCGTATTCGACCAGCAGGTATTTATCGCCAGCACGGCGATAGACGACTTCGACAGGGTTATCGGAGAGGGGCGTGCGGTGCAGGATGGGGGTGGCAAGTTCGCTGGAAGTTGTAGGAGCGAGCTTGCTCGCGATAGCCGGCCGTGGATCGCGAGCAAGCTCGCTCCTACAGGTCGTGTCTGCGATAGCGGTATCCTGCGCCGCTTCCAGCCGTTCCGCTTCGGCTTGCGACAGGCGCACGAAGCGCACCGTGTCGCCCGGCCGCAACTGGCCCATCTTCCACAGTTCCGCCTGCACGATGGTCGCCGGGCAGACGAAGCCGCCCAGGCTGGGGCCGTCAGGGCCGAGGATGACCGGCATGTCACCGGTGAAATCGACCGCGCCGATGGCGTAGGCGTTGTCGTGGATGTTGGACGGATGCAGGCCGGCTTCGCCGCCGTCGCGCCGCGCCCATTCCGGCTTCGGGCCGATCAGGCGCACGCCGGTGCGGCTGGAGTTGTAGTGCACCTCCCAGTCTGTGGCGAAGAACATCTCGATGTCGGCATCGGTGAAGAAATCCGGCGCGCCGTGCGGGCCGTAGAGGACGCCGATCTGCCAGGCGTGGGTGAAGGGGGGAATCGCTGTAGGAGCGGGCTTGCCCGCGATGAGCTCGCCGGAATTCGCGGGCAATCCCATCGCGGGCAATCCCATCGCGGGCAATCCCATCGCGGGCAATCCCATCGCGGGCAAGCCCGCTCCTACGAGATGCAGCACATCGCCCACCCGCAACGTCCGTCCTGCATGCCCGCCGAACTGTCCGAGCGTAAAGGTGGACTTGCTGCCCAGGTAGCCCGGCACGTCGAAACCGCCGCGCACGGCCAGGTAGGCGCGGGTGCCGGTGTCCTTGATGGCGCCAAGTTTCAGGATCGAACCGGCCGGGACGTTGTGGGCGGACCAGTTGGCGAGGGCGACGCCATCAAGTTCCGCGCTCATGTCGGCACCGGCCAGGGCGATGACCGCATCGGTGTTGAAACGCAGGGTCGGGCCGGCGACAGTGAGTTCCAGGCCGGCGATGCCTTCCGCGTTGCCGGCCAGCCGGTTGGCCAGGCGGAAAGCAAGATGATCCATCGGGCCGGACGGCGGTACGCCGACGTTCCAGTAGCCGGTGCGGCCGGGCCAGTCCTGGATGTTGCTCTGCACGCCGGGTTCGATCACGTCGATGGTCGCCGGCCGGTAGTGGAAGGCGTTCAGGTAGCGCGTGGTCTGGCGGCCTTCGGCAAACACGTGGTCGGCCAGAATCTGGCGCAGGTATGCCAGGTTGCATTCGATGCCGGCGATGCGAGTGTCGGTCAGCGCCTGTTGCATCTTGCAGAGTGCTGCGGCGCGGTTGTCGGCCTTGACGATGATCTTGGCCAGCATCGGGTCGTAGAACGGCGGCACTTCGCTGCCGCGTTCGACCCAGGTTTCGATGCGTGCTTGGGGTGAAAACTCGACCTGGGTCAGCACGCCGGCGGCGGGCTGGAAATCCTTGCCGGGGTCTTCGGCATACAGGCGCACCTGGATCGAAGCGCCCTGCGGCGCGGCTTGGTAGTCGCTCAAATCCAGTTCGCCGGCGGCTTCCCTGACCATCCATTCGACCAGATCGACGCCGGTGACTTCCTCGGTGACGCCGTGCTCGACCTGCAGGCGCGTGTTCACTTCCAGGAAATAGAATTGGCCGCTTTGCGTGTCGTAGACGAACTCGACCGTGCCGGCGGAACGGTAGCCAACCGCCTGGCCCAGCCGCACGGCGGTATCGAGCAGGTTTTGCCGCTGTGCGTCGCTCAGGCCCGGCGCTGGGGTTTCCTCGATGACCTTCTGGTTGCGTCGCTGTACCGAGCAATCGCGTTCACCCAAGGCGGCCACATGACCTTTCCCATCGCCGAAGATCTGCACTTCGATATGGCGTGCGTGTTCGACGTACTTCTCCAGAAAGATGCCGGCTTCCTTGAAGTTGGCGCGTGCCAGTCGATCCACCGACTGGAATGCCTCGACCAGTTCGTCGGTACTCCAGATCAGCCGCATGCCGATGCCGCCGCCGCCGGCGGTGCTCTTCAGCATCACCGGATAACCGATGCGCGCGGCCTCCGCCTGGGCGTGGCCGGAGTCGCTCAGCAGGCCGGAGCCGGGCAGCAGCGGTAAATGGTTGGCTTCGGCCAGATCGCGCGCGGTGTGCTTCAGGCCAAAGGCGCGCATCTGGTCCGGGCTGGGGCCGATGAAGGCGATGCCGGCGGCGGCGCAGTCTTCCGCGAAGCCAGGGTTTTCCGACAGGAAACCGTAGCCGGGATGGATCGCCTGCGCACCGCTGGCTTTCGCGGCTGCCAGGATTTTGTCGGCGCGCAGATAGCTTTGTGCCGCCGGTGCCGGGCCGATTTCGATGGCCGCATCGGCCAGTCTGACATGCAGCGAATGCCGGTCGGCCTGCGAATACACCGCGACGGATTTGACGCCCATGCGGCGCAGCGTGCGAATGATGCGGCAGGCGATGGCGCCGCGATTGGCGATCAGTACGGTGTCGAACATGTGTCCTCGCTTGCAGGTCGTCCCGCATGCTTGTCATTCACCGGACAGGTCGTCCCATCGCGGCGTTGTAGGGTTACCGAAGGGTAGGGGCTTTATCAGCGCCATGCGCAACCAACGAAAAATCAATCCCACACCAGAAACCGCGCCGGCGTCGGGTTGTAGGCGTTGCACGGGTTGTTCAGTTGCGGGCAGTTGGAGACCAGCATCCACAGGTTCATTTCGGCGCGTAGTTCGACGTATTTTCCTGGTCCTGATACGCCGTCGGCGAAGGTCAGTTCGCCGCTTTCAGTGACCGGCACGTTCATGAAGAAGTTGATGTTGGGCACCAGGTCGCGCTTGCCCAGGCCGATGTCGGCGTGTTGCAACGCGGTCAGGTAGTTGTCGCGGCAACTGTGCATGAATTTCTTCTGCAAGGCGTAGCGCACCGTGTTGCTCTCCGCCGCGCAGGCGCCGCCCAGCGTGTCGTGGCGACCGCAGGTGTCGGCGACGATGGTCAGCATCGGGTTGCCGTCGTCGCTGTACAGCACCGAGCCGGTGGTCAGATAGATGCCGCCCTGGCGCAGCAGGGTTTCCGTGGCGCTGTAGTGCTCGGCCGGGTCGTCGCGGTTGTAGAAAATCACGTCGACCGCCTGATTGCCTTCGACATCGACGATACGCAGGGTCTGGCCCTGTCCGATGGCCAACAGATAGGGCTCGCCTGCGGCCAGGGTGTGGTCGAGCACGGCGGCGGCGGGGTTCAGCGTGCTTTCTTGAGTCAGGATAGCGGTAGCGGTCATGGCGATGTCCTCATACCAGATTGAGCATGTCGGTGTTGTGCAGCGCGCGCGCATTTTCCGGCCGGAAGCGGCGGCAGAAATCGTCCTGCGGCGCCGGACCGGATCGCCAGGCAGCAAGGCCGACCTTGCCGGGGGCATAGACCGGATTCGGATCAAGCGGGTGGGGTGCGGCGGAAAAGGCGAGCAGCACATCCATGTCCAGGCGCAGGTCGACATAATCACCGGCCTGGGCGTGGCCGGGCACGAAATGGAAGCGGCCTTCGTCATCCACCGTGACCTTGCTGAAGAAATTCACCGGCGCCACCAGATCGCGCTTGCTCAAACCATATTTGCCAATCTCGATCAGCAGGCCGTCGCGGCCGGAGCGGTACATGCCGTTGCGGAAGCTTTGATACGGGTGGTCGCCGTATTTCTCGTGCAGCAGGCGGTTGTCCAGCAGCAGCCCGAGCGGATCGTGCCAGCCCAGGCTATCGGCGGTGAGCGAGGCCAGGGCGCGGCCCATGTCACTCATCAGCACATGACCACGGGTGTAATGCGCAGTGTGCTGCGCCTTGAGCGAATCCGGCTGGTTGTAGCGCTCCAGTTTTTCGCGCGCCGAATACAACACCAGAGCGAGATTGGCGCCGGCATCCAGCGCGGTCAGGCGCAGGCTGACGCCACGCGGCAGCAGGTAAGACCAGTGGCCGCCGCCCGGGATCAATTCGGAAAACAGCACCTGTTGCTCGGCCAGATCGGGGGCAAAGCGGCGCCAATGTTCCTGCGCATCGACCGGTTGGTCGAGCGGAGGGTTGTCGAGGGCGAGTTCGGGATGATCCATTTCGATTCCTTTCAAGGTTCATTCCGGCGCGGGTGCATGCAGGGGCGGAAGGGCCGCCGCCAGCAGTTGCAAGCGGCCGGTGACGACGCCGCGCAGGGCGATCATTTCGTTGGCAATGGCCTGCAGCCTGGCTGCCGGTCCCTGCACCAGCAGGACTTCCAGCATCCTGTCCTCGGTCAGATGGACGTGCAGGGAGCTGATGACTTCGGCGACGTGCTGATATTGCAGATCCGCCAGCCGGCCTTGCAGGCCCCGCGTGGCGCGGTTGTAGAGCAGGGTGATGGTGCCGGCCATGACCGCATCGCCGAGGGTGCTTTTGTGTTCGGCCAGCTGGTAGTTGACCATTTCACTGATCGCTTGCGAGCGGCTGCCGTAGCCACGGCTGTCGACCATGTGGTCGAGTTCGGTGAGCAGATCGGGGGGCAATGAAATGCTGATCCGGCTGACCAGACTGGACACTTTTTCAGCGTTTTCGCTCTTCATGATGGTGATGGTCCTCAGAACATGTAGCTGTAGCGTTCCACTTCCCACTGGCTGACGGCGAGATGGTAGGCCTCCCATTCCTCGGTCTTGTAGCGGATGAACTCGTCCTTCAGTTCGCGGCCCAGGGTGGCTTCCACCAAGGGATCGGCGGCGAAGGCGGCGACCGCTTCCTGCAGCGTCTGCGGCAGGAATTCGATGCCGCGCGCATGCCGTTCCGTTTCGCTGATGGCGTACAGGTTGTCCTCGTTCGGATTGCCCGGATCGAGGCTTTCGCGGATGCCTTCCAGACCGGCGGCCAGCGCCAGGGTGGCGGCCAGATACGGGTTGACCGCGCCATCGGCGTTGCGCGATTCGCAGCGGCCGCCGCCGGCCGGAATGCGCACCGAGTTGGTGCGGTTGTTGGACCCCCAGGAGTTGAACACCGGCGCCCACGAGAAATAGCTCATCGCGCCACGCCGCACCAGGCGTTTGTAGCTGTTCACCGTCGGCGCGAACACCGCGCACAGGGCGCGGCCATGCTTGAGGATGCCGGCGACGAAACTGTAGCCGATCGGGGTCAGGCCGATGCCGTGCGGGTCGTCCCTGGGATCGCAGGCGAACAGATTCCTGCCCGTGTCCAGGTTGTACAGCGACATGTTGAAGTGGGCGCCATTGCCGGTCTTGTCGGCAAACGGCTTCGGCATCATGGTGGCGAGCAGGCCTTCTTCGCGGGCGTAGTGCTTGGCCATGAAGCGGAAGAAGGTGAGGCGGTCGCAGGTGGTCAGCGCGTCGGCATAGTTGAAATCGAACTCGAACTGGCCATTGGCGTCTTCGTGGTCGAACGAATACAAGTCCCAGCCGAGGTTGTTGATGGTGCTTGCCATCTTGTCGAGCCAGCTGAAACTGTTGGTGAAACCGCGCACGTCGTAGCAGGACTTGGTCAGCTTGTCTTCCGGGTCGGGCACCGACAGGCTGCCGTCGGCGGCCTGCTTGAGCAGGAAAATCTCGCATTCGATGCCCAGATTCAAGCCGTAGCCCATCTCGGCAGCCTTGGCCAGCTGCTGTTTCAGGGCGACGCGGGTGTTGAGCGGATAGGGCTGGCCCTGGAAATGGTTGTCGGACGGAATCCAGGCGATTTTCGGTTCCCAGGGTAACTGGATGGCACGGTCCAGATCCGGCACCGACGTCAGTTCATCGTCGTTGGGCGCCTGGCCGAGACCGTCCAGCGCATAGCCGGTGTAACGCTCGGAACCTTTGGCCATGTCGCCGAGATGATTGATCGGCACGACCTTGGCCTTGGGTACGCCGTGGATGTCGACATAGGCGCCGATGCAGTACTTCACACCCTTCTCGGTCAGTTCGTGTTGCAGACGGGTGATCTCATCGCTGGAGTGCATGCTGTTTCCTGGTTGCGTTGATGGTTGTGTTGGGCAAAGGGACGGCTAGTCGTCGCCAAAATAGGAATGCGGCAAAGGCGGGGTTTCGCGGCAGCCCTGCTCCACCACGGCGGCCAGGTCTGCCACCAGCCAGTCGAACCAGACCAGGCCTTTGTCTCGGCTGGCCAGGCTGGGGCTGCCGGTGACGCCGTTCAAACTGGTGCGGTTAACCGGGTGCGCGAAGACGCAGCCGCAGGTGCGGTCGGGATCGTCCGCCGCCAGCAACTGGTCCGGGCGCACGCCTTGTGGTGCGATGGCCAGCATCAGCGAGGTTTCCGCGTCGTTGGCATGCCAGTCGGCGGCATCGGCAAAGTGAAACTGGCGCACCCGCTCGCTGATGCTGGCGGTGTTGATCACCGCGAGCATCAGGTCGTCGTGTTCGGCACGCAGCATTTCCAGCGCGCAGCGCAGCGGCGCGGCGTTGGTGACATGCGCATTGACGATAAACAGCCGGCGGATACCGCTGTGATAGGCCCAATCGCCGAGTTCCTTGACCAGTTGAATCAGCGTCGTCGGTTGCAACGCCAGGGTGCCGGGCCAACGCCGGCTATGGCCGAGCGAACAGCCATAGGGCAACGTCGGCAGCATCGGCACGCCGGTTTGCGCGGCGACGGCGGCGCACAGTTTTTCCGCGATGACGAAATCGACGCCGCAACCGAGATGCGGGCCGTGCTGCTCGGTGGCGCCCACCGGCAGGATCGCGGCGTGGCCGCAGTTGGCCAGCACGGCAGGGATTTCGGACCAGGTCAGATCGGACCAAAGCATGCTGTTGGCGGACTTATTCGACATTGTCGGCGACGTTGGTAAAGCGGATCAGATGCGGCTTCACCGCTTGTTCGTCTTCCGGCATCGGTTCCGGTTCGGGGTGGATCAGTTCCGCCAGACGCGCCTTGGTGGCACGGAATTCCGGGCTGTCGAACTGGCCGGGCGAGCGTGGACGCGGCACCGGCACTTCGATGATTTCCTGCACTTCGCCAGGATGCGCCTTCAGCACCAGGATGCGGTCGGCCAGATAGATCGCTTCGTCTAGGTCATGCGTGATGAACATTACGGTGACATCGACGTTGCGCCAGATATCGATCAGGTGTGATTGCATCTTGGCGCGGGTCTGCGCGTCGAGCGCGCCAAACGGTTCGTCCATCAGCAGGATGCGCGGCTGGTTGACCAGGGCGCGGGCGATGGCAACGCGCTGGCGCATGCCGCCGGACAGTTGGTGCGGATAGGCGTCGGCAAACTTTTCCAGGCCGACCAGTTCCAGCCAGAGCAAAGCGTCGCGTTCGGCGTCGCCACGGCCATTCATCAACGGGCCGAACATCACGTTCTTCTTCACGGTCAGCCAGGGAAACAGGGAATAACCCTGAAACACCATGCCGCGATCCTGGCCCGGCCCGGTAATCGGCTTGCCGTCGAGCAGCGCCTCGCCCGAGGTGTGATGGTCGAGGCCGGCAAGGATGCGCGCCAGCGTCGACTTGCCGCAGCCGGAAGGGCCGATGACGCAGATGAATTCGCGCCGGTGGACGTTGAAATTGATGCCGCGCAGTGCGTCCACCTCGCCTTGCGGTGAACGATAACGCTTGCCCAGATTGCGAACCTGGAGAATGACGTCGCGCTGGCGGATTGCCGCGAAGCGGGCTTTTACCGCCTCGGATTGGTCCAGATAGCCGAGGGTTTCTGTGCTGTTTTCGGGGTTCATGATGGTGTCCTCAGGCTCGCTCAGCGTCGATCCTGGGCGCGATCCCAGGGGAACAGGCGACGGCCGAGCCGGGCCAGGATCAGGTCGGTGCCGAAGCCGATGATGCCGATGATCATGATCGCGGCATAAACCGTGTCGAAATTCTGGTAGCGGGCCTGCTGGGTGATATAGAAGGTGATGCCGGAACTGGTTCCGATCAACTCGGCGACGATCAGGTAGGTCCAGGCCCAGCCGAGCAGGATACGCTGGTCGCGGTAAAGATCGGGCAGGATGCCGGGCACCACCACCCGGGTGATCAGGCGGGCGCCGCGGGTGCCCAGGGTGCGCGCGGCCTCGACGATGGTGGCTTCGAGTTTGCGCGTGGTGTTGGCGATGATCAGCACCTGCTGGAAAAGGGTGCCGATGACGATGATGGCGATCTTGGGCCCGTCGTAGATGCCCAGCACGGCGACCGCCAGCGCGCCAAACGCGGGCGCCGGCAGGTAACGGAAGAATTCGATGAAGGGTTCGCTCAAACGTCCGACGCTGGCGTAAGTGCCAGCCAGGATGCCAAGCGGAACGCCAATGAGGGAAGAGATGAAGAAACCCCAGAAAATGATCTGGATGCTGTGCCACAGGCTTTCATGCAGCCAGGGTGCGTCCTTTTGTACGGGGGCTTGGGTAAAGCCGGTGTAGAACGCCTGCGCCACTTCATGCGGAGCGGGCAGGTAGATCGGGTTGGCGGGAATGCCGGCGGGCGGGGCCAGATTGTGTTGCCGGGTGTAGGCGGCTTCATCCTCGAACTGGGCCTTGTCGACCAGCATGCCGACCTGGAAGTAATCGACGCCACCGGGGACGGTGACTTCAACCTTGGGGTGCCAGATAAATGGCACGTAACTGACCAGACTCCAGACCAGCAGCGGCAGCAGAAACGAACTGATCGCCAGAAGAGTGCGCTTGCGCGCATCGAAGTCCATGTCGGCCCCGAACCATCTGGAAATCATCATCGTCTCCGCTGCGTACTATTGAAGGGTAGCTTTGTTGAAGGTTGGCTTACTTGGCGAAAGTGAACGACGGGTCGAGATAGCTGGCGACGTCCTGGCCGGGCTTGTAGACACCGTTGGCGACGTTGAACTCATCCGCCACCTTGGTCGAGCCATACAGCGTCTTGAAGCCGTTGCCCTTGACGTAGATTTTCTTCGCGTCGGCCAGACTCAGCAGCTTGGTGCCCTTGAGCAGCGGCAGATAAGTCTCGGGCGAGACACCGACGCGAGCGGCCATGATCTTGACCGCGTCCGGCTGGGTCTTGGGATCGTTGATGTAGGTGACGACGCGGTCCCACACCTTGGCCACTTTCATCCAATCCGCCTTGCGCTGCTTGGCGCTGGCCGGGTTGACGGCGAGCACGTCATAGATCAGGCCGGGTTCGTCAGCCGAGGTGTAGATTGGCCTGGAACCGGGCACGGCTTTCATGGCCTGGCCGGCAATCGGCTGCCAGGCGCCGACGGCGGCGACGTCACCGGAAGCCAGCATTTGCGGCATCTCGTTGGTCTTGGCGTTGACCAGGGTGACGTCGGATTCCTTCATGCCGGCCTTCTTCAAGGCATTGAGCAACAGCAGGTGTTCCACCAGGCCCACCTCCACCGCAACCTTTTTGCCCTTCAGATCCTTGATCGAACGAACACCGGGTTTGCCGATCAGCATGTCGTTGCCATTCGAGTAGTCGGTCAGCAGCAACATGATGCTCTTGCCGCCGGACGCACCGGTCACCAGGGCATCGCCATTGGTCATGGTGACGGCGTCGATCTTGCCGGCAGCGAAAGCTTCCATGGAGGCGGAGTAATCGAACCATTCAAACGTCACCGGCACGCCGGCTTCCTTGAACCAGCCCTTGTCGATGGCAACTTGCCAGGCCACCCAGCCCGGCCAGTCGCTGTAACCGATCTTGAGCGGCGCCGCAGCCTGGACCGAACTGGCGCTGGCCAACAGCGCGACAGGGAGCATCAGCCTGGTCGCCCAGCGTTTCATGGCGCTACCGATGTGCTTCAAATTCATGGTCTTTCTCCTTGATGAAGTGCTACGGAAATGGATATTGGTAATACCAAATTGCTAAAAGCAAAATTAGTGCCAATCCAATTTATGATGTTATCTTCATGATTATTAATGGTTTTTGTTGTGATCTCCGGTTGCCGCTCAACTCGGGATGCACGTCAGTGTGCTTTTTGGGTGCGTGTCTGCACCAATATCTAGCTGGCTTGGCTTGGCATGGCCTGCGCTGACGGCGAGGGTGGCTCCGGATGCGCAGAAACGAAAAAGGGCGCCTGACGGCGCCCTTTTGACCGGACTGGCCGGATCAGAGGTTGTAAGCCCGTTCGCCGTGGCTGGCGGTATCGAGACCCTCGCGTTCCTGTTCTTCCGATACGCGCAGACCCATGGTCATGTCGATCAGCTTGAACAGCACCAGGCTGACGGTACCGGACCACAGGATGGTGATCAGCACGCCGGTGGCCTGTGTCATGACCTGGCCACCCATCGAGTAGTCATCCACGCCGACGCCGCCGAGCGAGGTCGAGACAAAGATGCCGGTACCGATCGCGCCGATGATGCCGCCGATGCCGTGGATGCCGAACACGTCGAGCGAGTCGTCGTAGCCCAGCGCCTTCTTCAGGCCGGTAACACCCCACAGACAAACCACGCCGGCGATGCCGCCGAGGACGATGGCGCCCATCGTGCCAACCAGACCAGCGGCCGGGGTGATGGCGACCAGACCTGCTACGACACCCGAAGCCAGACCCAGCATCGAAGGTTTGCCGCGCAGCATCCATTCGGCCAGCATCCAGGTCATGCCCGCCGCTGCCGTTGCCAGAATGGTGTTGATGAACGCCAGGCCGGCGCCGCCAGTGGCTTCCAGGTTGGAACCGGCGTTGAAACCGAACCAGCCCACCCACAGCAGCGAGGCGCCGATCATGGTCATCGGCAGGTTGTGCGGCGGCATGGCGTCACGGCCGTAGCCAACGCGTTTGCCCAGCATGATGGCGCCTACCAGCGCTGCGATACCGGCGTTGATGTGCACCACGGTGCCGCCCGCAAAGTCCAGGTCGCCGGCTTCGAACAGATAGCCGCCAGTTGCCCATACCATATGGGTGATCGGCAGGTAGGAGAAGGTGAACCACAGCGCGCCAAACACCATCAGGGCGGAGAACTTCACTCGCTCGGCCAGACCGCCGACGATCAGCGCCACGGTGATGGCGGCAAAGGTGAGCTGGAACGCCACGAACACCAGTTCCGGAATCACCACGCCATCGGTAAAGGTCGCCGCTGTGCTGTCGGCAGTGATGCCGGCGAGGAACATCTTGTTCAAGTCGCCGATCATCCAGTTCAGGCTGCCGCCGTCGCCGAACGCCAGTGAGTAGCCGTACACCGCCCACAGGATCGAGATCATGCAGAAGATGGCCATCACCTGGGTCAGCACAGACAGCATGTTCTTGGCGCGCACCAGGCCACCGTAGAACAACGCCACGCCGGGGATGATCATCAGGATCACCAGCAAGGTGGACAACATCATCCAGGCGGTATCGCCCTTGTCCGGAACCGGTGCCGGAGCCGCTTCAGCGGGAGCCGCTTCGGCCGGGGCGGCTTCGGCCATCGCCGGCGCAGCTTCCATCGTTTCGACGACGGCTTCGGTCGTCATCGCCGGCATTTCCGGTGGTGCTTCCTGCGACAGGGCTGCGCCGGTGAACCCCAGCGTGCCCAGAATCAATAATGTAGCGAAGAGCTTTTTCATGGTGGATTCTCCTTAGATCGCCGTCTCGCCGACTTCGCCGGTTCGAATGCGCACAACCTGTTCCAGATCCCAGACGAAAATCTTGCCGTCACCGATCTTGCCGGTCTGGGCCGCTTTGGATATGGCTTCGATGGCTTGATCGAGCAGATCGGCCTTGATGGCGATCTCGATCTTCACTTTGGGCAGAAAGTCGACCACATATTCCGCGCCGCGATACAGCTCGGTATGGCCTTTCTGGCGACCGAAACCTTTGACTTCGGTAACGGTAATGCCGGACACCCCAAGACTGGAGAGGGCTTCACGCACCTCGTCGAGCTTGAAGGGTTTGATGATGGCGGTGACAAATTTCATAACGGTCTCCTGGATTCAAGACTGGATAAACAGGAGCGGTTGAGAGCACCGCTCCATTGAGTCGTCATTAGAACGATTTGGAAATCCAGACGGTGGTTGTGCCGTCACCCAAAAACTGACCATTCACGTCAGTCCAGGATCCCTTTTTGGCGTTGGTGTCGGTATACATCAAGCCAACCGTTACATCCGACATGACCTTGCTCAACTTGCCCATGTCATAGGCGGCGCTGATTTTCCAATCTTCATAGTCTTGAGCACTGTTGTTGTCAAACGAGAAAGTACCCCAGTGAGCACCCAGCGTCACACCGGTTTCACCAATCGGCAGGCTCACGGAAAGATCAAGGTAGTCAGAACCTCTGGCATTGGCGAAACCAAATACTTCGTCACTCAGATAGTAGGAATACTTGACGGTCAACCATTTCCACCCCATGGAAGCATAGATTTCGGTGGTATCGCCTTTAGTGGCTCCTGCTTCAGCGCCAGGGTACATGTACTGAATGGCGCCCAGGCTATAAGAGATGTCCTCCCCAATGCTGCCGCCATAGCCAGCATAAAGGTCGATTTCAACATTGCCCGAGGCGTAACCTTGAAAGTCCTCGATCCAGCCAACGTTAGAAGCCCAGGTGCCGAGAGTGAAGCCACTGCTGTGCGCATAATCAAAGCCGCCCTGTATCGCCGGTTGACCGCCTGTTTGCGAAATTCCGCGGAAAACGTAATCGCTATACAAGCCGACATTTGCGCTGACGCTATGCGGGCTATCCTCGGCCATCGCAGGCACGGAAACCAGACCGGACAGGATGAGCAGGTAAGACAATTTCTTCATGATGTTTCTCCAGAAAGGATGGTGCGATGGTGCACGACCCTACACAGCATTTTCCGTGCCAATTATAAATATTCAAGTAAATCAATAACATAAGATGTAGCGACCAATATTGGCGCAATATTGAGCCCTGAATTGGTGCATGAAGAAAACACCATGCACTGCGTTGGCTCCCCGATTTCAGCAGACCTGTTTGCTAAACTCGTGCATTGCTTTTCACTCTGGAAATGCCTTCATGCTCAAACAGAATCTCGCTCGGGAAGTCGCCGGCAAAGTTTCCGAAATTCTTGCCAACAGCCCGGCCAGGGATGTCGAAAAAAACCTCAAGGCCAGTCTGGCCGCCTGGTTGTCCAAACTCGATCTGGTGACCCGCGAGGAGTTCGACGTACAGTCGCAGGTGCTGGCGCGCACGCGCGAGAAACTGCAATCGCTGGAAACGCGTCTGGCCGCGCTGGAAGCCGGCAAGAACGCCGGGTTGGAAACCACTCCGCCGCAATGAGCCGGCCGCGCGTCGAGGTGGCCGCCGCCGTCATCGAACGGCCGGACAGCACATTCCTCATGGCCAGTCGGCCGGCCGGCAAGGTTTACGCCGGCTGGTGGGAGTTTCCCGGCGGCAAGGTCGAGACGGGCGAGACCGCGCGTCAGGCGCTGGATCGGGAATTGCGCGAGGAACTGGGTATCGAGGTCGAGGCAGCCTGGCCCTGGTTGAATCGCGCCTACAGCTACCCGCATGCCGAGGTCATGCTGCGGTTTTTTCGCGTCACCCGCTGGCGCGGCGAGCCGCATCCGCATGAGGGCCAGACGTTTGCCTGGACGCGCGCCGAGGCGCCCGTCGTCAGCCCGATCCTGCCGGCCAACGGGCCGATCCTGAAAGGCCTGCGCTTGCCGCTGGAATATGCCATCTCCGATGCCGCGAAGCTGGGGCCGCAGGCATTCCTGCAACGTCTGGATCAACGTCTCGCGCAGGGTCTGAAGCTGATCCAGTGGCGTGAAAGAGCGGCGCCGGCCGGCCTGCTGGAGCAGGTCGCCGAGCGCTGCCAAGCCGCCGGCGCAGTGTTGATGTTGAACGCCGACACGGCGCTGGCGCAGCGGCTGGGCGTCGGTCTGCATCTCAACTCCAGGCAGTTGGCGCAACTCGATGCGCGTCCGGATTTCGAGTGGCTGGCGGCATCCTGTCATGATCAGGCTGAACTGCAACGGGCAATCGAACTGGAGCTGGATTTTGTCGTGCTTTCGCCGGTGTTGCCCACCCCCAGCCATCCGGGCGAGCCGACGCTGGGCTGGCCGACCTTCAGCGCGCTGCTGCGTGACTGTGCCGTGCCGGTGTTTGCGCTGGGCGGGCTCGGCAGGTATGACCTCGATCTGGCGCGCGGCCATGGCGCGCACGGCATCGCCCTGAAAAGCCAGGCCTGGAGCGTCGCATGAACCCGCATGCCGCGTTGCGCCTGTGGCCGCTGGCGTTGATTGTCCTGATCGGGCTGGTGCTGTGGGCCGAACACAACGCGTTCTGGCGCGATGCCGAAACGGTGCACGGTGTGCAGGTCGATTGCGAGACGCTGGACCGCGGCTGTTCGCTGCAAACCGAAGGCGGCGAGATCCGCTTCGGCATGCAAGGCGAAGTGAAACCGCTGGCGCCATTCGATATCTGGGTTGCGGGGGTTGCTGTGGCGAACAAGGCCGAAGCGCGATTTACCATGGAGGGCATGGATATGGGCTTCAACCTGTATACCTTGCGCCCGGACGCCCAGGGCGTGTTGCGCGCAACGGTGACGCTGCCGATCTGCGTGACCGGGCGACGCGACTGGAACATGATTCTGGAACTCGACAATTTGCGTCTGATCATCCCATTTGTCACCAAGCTGTAATATTCGCCGAGTTCGACACCCCTATAATTTGCCTGCCCGCTGAGCAGTCGTCGGTTTACCCGTTCGGCCAGCGGCCAGGTCATGCACCCAATCAGAAACACATAGAAAGCGGCAGTCGAAGGAGACACGTCAATGCCAAGCGAACATATCTATAAGCAATTCGATGCCGACCTGGAGGCCGTGCGAGCGCGCGTGCTGGAAATGGGCGGCTTGGTGGAGGAGCAGGTCAACAAGGCGATCGAGGCGCTGATTTCCGGCAATACCAAGATTGCCGAGGAAGTCATCGCCAACGATCACAAGGTCAATACCATGGAGGTCGGCGCCGACGAGGCCTGCACCCAGATCATTGCGTTGCGCCAGCCGACCGCCGGCGACCTGCGCCTGATCCTGACTATCATCAAGACCATTACCGATCTGGAGCGGATCGGCGATGAAGCGGCCAAGATCGCACGCTTCGCGGTCAAGGTCTACGACAGCGATCGCATCCTGACGCCGCGCTACACCGAGATCAAGTACATGGCCGGCCTGACGCTGAAGATGCTGCGCGAGTCACTCGATGCGTTCGCTCGCCTGGATGCGTCAGGCGCTGGCGCGGTGGCGCGGCAGGACATGGAAGTGGACGAGGAATTCCATCTGATCACGCGGCATCTGATCACTTTCATGATGGAAGACCCGCGTACCATTTCAACCTTCATTGATCTGCTGTTTGTCGTGAAGGCGATCGAACGCATCGGCGATCATGCCAAGAACATGTCCGAATACGTGGTGTTCATGGTCAAGGGCAAGGACGTACGCCACACCACGATCGAAGAACTGGAACGCGAAATCCAGTAGTTCTCGCAACAAACCAACAACGCTCGCAGGCGCTTCCCCCTGCGGGCGTTGTTGTCTGTGGAAGCGTTTAGTGGCCTCGGGGTTTGAAGGCTTCGGCGCGCACGACCAGTTGCTGTTCCTTGCCATCCGCGCTTTTGACAATCAGTGTAATCGGCACGATCTGCCCGGGTTTGATCCGGCTTTTCAGGTCGATAAACATGACATGCAGGTCACCGGGCTCCAGGCTGACGGTTTTACCCTTCGGCAACTTGATTTCCTGCATCTGGCGCATCTCCATGACGCCGTCCTGCATGCGCATGAAGTGCAATTCAAAGCGCTGCGAAATCGGGCTGCTACCGCCAATCAGGGTCATATCGGCATCGGCGGTCAGTTCCATGAAACCGGCGGCAACCTTCTGGCCGGGAGCTGTCGCACGCACCCAGGCATTTTCGACTTTGACGGTATCGGCCAGTGGCGAGCTTGCAAACAGGCAACCGGCAAGCATCATCGGGATGAATCGTTGCATCTTGAGTCCTCTTCGTTGTTCGCCCTGCCGTATCGGCGAGACTCTGGCATTCTGCATCAGAACTTGACGTTCAAACCCGCATAAATCGAGCGGCCCATGCCGGGTACGGCAGTGCCCCATTGCGGGTAATTGGGCAGCGCCGGGTTGGTCATGGTCGTGCCCTGGCCGGTGTAGGTGCCGCCGGTAGGCAGATAGTAGAACTTGTCGAACAGATTCTCGATCCCGAAGTCGATACGTACCCGCTTCCAGGCATGGCTGCCGCGCAGATTGACCAGGCCATAGCCGGGCGTCCTGATTTCGTTGCGCATCTCGGAAACGTCGGTTTTGGCGGCCACCATCAGCCATTCGATGCTGTTGTCCCAGCCGGCCTGGTTGTGGGTGAGCACAAGTTTGGCGTTGAGCGGCATGATGTTGTACAGACCGTCGCCGGTGTCCCGGTTGCTGCCTTTGGTGTAGTTCAGCAGTCCCTTCAAGCCGAAGACGCCCCAATTCGTTTGCCCCAGCGGCATCTGGCCGGAGAGGTCTATGCCGTAGATGCGTGCCGACTGATTGACGTATTTGAGGACGCTGAACTTGTCCGTTGCAGGTGCGACGGCGGGCAGGTTGGCGGCCGCATTCCATTGCACCGCGTCGATGTAATCGTCGACTTCGGTGTAATGCGGCGTGACCTTGAAGATCCAGGCGCTGTCGTCGGCATGCCAATCGAAGGTGGCGGATATTTTGTTGGCCTTTTCCGGTTTCAGATCGATGTCGCCGAGATAGCCGTTGCCGTCACCGACGAAGTTGTTCATCAGCGCGGCCATCTGCCAGGTCGACCAGGTATAACGCTCGTAGACATTGGGAGAACGTTCCTTGCGGGCAAAGCCGAACTCGATGTCGAGATGGGTGTCGGCGGTGTAGCGCGCCAGCGCGGTGAGGTCCAGGTTGATGTCGGTTTTGCTGCGATTGCGGGCGTTGAAGGCGGTCGCATCGCGCACCTGATAATGCATCATCGTTCCCATGCCGTCGGTGGTCGCGTTGTAACCGGTCACTTCGCCGGCATTCATCCTGACCTGTTCGACACGCACGCCCAGTTGAGTCAACCAGTCGGTGCGTTTGCGCGCTTCCCACTCGCCGAAAATCGCTGTGCGATCGCGCTCGCCATCGTTGATGTTCCAGAATGTGCCCGGCCACATGCCGGAGCCGGACGGTGGCCACCAGTCGTCGAGCCGGTATTGCTGAAGTTCGCCGCCGATACGCAAGCGGTCCTGCGAGGTCATGGGTATATCGGCCTTGACGCTGACGCCGGTGGTTTTGCCTTCGGTGTACATCGGCATGCCGGCGGCACAGGTGGTGCTGATCGGGGTGCACGGGCTGCCATCGACTGCGGTGGAGCCGCCGGAATCGGCGCCATACCAGAAGCGCTTGTCGGCGCCAAAATCCATGAAGTGGTCGACACGTTCAAGGTAGACCCGCGTTTCCAGCTTGCCCCAGTCGAACCGGCCCTGGTGGAGCAGGTTCAGGCTTTTCTGGGTGTTATCCAGCATGTCCATGCGTTGGTTCGGATAAAGCTGAAACGGCATGTCCTGGTAGCCGAGCCTGGCCTCGAACAGATGCTTGTCGTTCTTCAACGCCAGTCCCAGCGTGTGGTTACCGGTTTCATAGGCGGTCGAGCCGACTTCGTCGCGCGGCAGGGTGTGGCCGATGCGGCCGGTGAAGTCGTAGGTTTTGAAGTCGTCGCCAGCGGTGTAATTGTCCGCCTGGCTGCTGGCGCCGCTGTAGCTGATGTTGAATCGATCGGTGGCATGGGTGGCCGAAACGTTGGCGCCGCGCGCCTGATTGTTGCTTCGGTAGAAGGCGCCTATCTCGCCCTTGGTGAGGCTGCTTTGTCCGGGGGGCGCGAATTCCGGCGCGCGCGATTCGGCGAGGATGCTGCCGCCGATGGCGTCGCCGCCGCTGCTGACCGGCGCGATGCCGGCATAGACCTTGAGTGTCTCCAGGTTGCTCGGATCGATGTAGGACAGCGCCGGATTCATGTGATTGGGGCAGGAGGCGATCAAATCCATGCCATCCAGCTTGATGCGCAGGCGGTCATCCGCCAGGCCGTGTATCGCGGGCAGGCTGGAAACGCCGCCGGCGCCGTATAGCGAGACGCCGGGAATGTCGCGCAGCAGACTGGCGGTATCGCTGGTGGAGGCGCGAGAGCGCTCGATAACCGCTTGCGGCAGAATCGTCGCGCTCAATGGCGTGAGGTGGTTTCTCGGCGCGGTGACCAGAATGTCTTCCAGCAATGGACTATCGGCGGCACCGGCAACACCGGGCGTGATCGCGAACAACAGGGCTAAAGGCTTGATTTTCATGGCTGGGTTGGCTGCGATGAAGGGTATGTTGCGGGCAAAAAAATGGCCCACCTGCATGACAAGCGGGCCGAGTGATACGCGAGACGCTTGATAACGTTACGGCGTATGGAAGCGCGCTTATCTTAGTGGGGCCGGTTGTCGACCGGAATGCGACATGTTGTCGCAGGCAGAGTGGGTGCCGCCGGATTGGCGGGTGTTGGCCGTTAGAATCGTTGCCATGTCCCTTTCTCGAAAACTGTTCCGGGTTGACACCGAGGTGTTGCCGCATCTGGCTCAGCAGCGCCTGATCAAGGTGCGTGCCGCCCTGATTCTCGGCGAGTGGTTTGGCATCCTGCTGCTGGTACTGTTGTTGCATGCGCGTCTGCCATTGCTGTCGCTGGCATTGGTGCTGATCTTGCATTGCGTGCTGAATGGCATTGCCTGGCTGCGGTTGCGCACCGGCGGTGCGGCGTTGTCGGAAGTCTCCTTGCAACTGGTGGTCGATGCCGCCTGTATCGGCGCGCTGGTGTATCTGACCGGCGGATATGCCAATCCTTTCATTTCGCTGTTGCTGGTGCCGCTGATCCTGGCTGCGGTGACTTTGCCGGCGTTGCACGCCTGGGTGATGGCGTTGTGGGTCGGCGGTTTGTACACGCTGCTGATGCGTTTTTATCACCCGTTGCAGATCGAGATTTCGCCCGAGGCGGCGGTCGATATGCATTTGTCGGGCATGTGGCTGAACTTCCTGCTTACGGCCGCTTTGGTCGCTGCTTTTGCCGGCCGCCAGGCGGCCACGTTGCGACGGCGCGATGCCGAACTGGCCGCAGCGCGGGAACAACGCCTGCGCGACGAGCAGTTGTTCGCGCTGGGTTTGCAAGCCGCCACGGCGGCGCATGATCTCGCCACGCCGATGGCTTCGGTGCGCATCACCCTGGATGAGTTGCGGCGTGATTACGCCGGCGATGATGAGTTGCATCAGCCCTTCGAACTGCTTACCAGTCAGGTCGCGCGCATGCAGGCGGTGCTGGATCGATTGGGCGATTCGGCGCGCGCCCGTGGCGGTCGATCCGGACCGCCGATGGCGGTGCCGGTCTGGTTGGCGCGCGTACTTGAACACTGGGGGCTGATGTGGCCGCAGGTCCGGGTAGCGCTGGAAATCGACGACGGCCTGACCCGCGCTGCGCCGCTGCTTGAGGAAAACCCGGCGCTGGAAGCCGTCTTGCTGGTGCTGCTCAACAACGCCGCTCAAGCCTCTCCCGATGCCGTGCTGCTGCGTGCGCGGCAGCGTGATGCGCAATTGGTACTGGAGGTCATTGATCGTGGCGGTGGCCTTGACTCCGGCAAGCACGCAGGCTGGGGCGTCGGACTGGATCTGGCGCGCGCCGCGCTGCAACGCATCGGCGGGCATCTGGAGATCGGCACGGCGGCGGAAGGTGGCGTCAATGCGCAAGTGGTTGTACCGCTCGGCGAGACGACAGCATGATGCATGGCCGGGTGTTGATCGTCGACGATGACGAGGTGTTTGCGCGGACCCTGGCGCTGGCGTTGAGTCGCCGTGGCTTTTGTGTCGCGACGGCCGCTGGCGCGAAGGCCGCGCTGGCTCTGACCGAGGCGGGAGGTTTCGACACGGTGGTGCTGGATTTGAGACTGGGCGCGGAATCCGGCCTGCACCTGATCGAGCCGTTGCGGGAACGCATGCCGACGGCGCGAATTCTGCTGCTCACCGGTTATGCCAGCATTGCGACGGCGGTCGCCGCGATCAAACTGGGCGCGGTGCAGTATTTGCCCAAGCCGGCCAGTGTCGATGAGATCCTGGCTGCGCTGGGCGATACCGACTGCGCGGCGGGCGGTCATGCGGATGTCGAGCCGGTGGCCGAGCCGCTATCGGTGGACCGCCTTGAGTGGGAGCACATCCAGAAGGTGCTGGCCCAGCATGAGGGCAATTTATCGGCCACCGCGCGGGCGCTGAAAATGCATCGCCGCACCTTGCAGCGAAAACTCGCGAAACGACCGGTCAGAGCCTGAACCGATCAGGGCCTGAGCTCTCAGGGCGTCAGCGTTTCGATCAGGATATTGCGGTTGGTGTAGATGCAGATATCGGCGGCGATGCCGATCGATTCACGGACGATGGATTCGGCATCCAGTTCGCTATGCTCCAGCAGCGCGCGGGCCGCCGACTGCGCATAGGCGCCGCCGCTGCCGATGGCGGCGATGCCCTGTTCGGGCTCCAGCACGTCGCCGGCGCCGGTGATGATCAGCGTGCTGGTGCGGTCGGCTACCGCCAGCATGGCTTCCAGGCGCCGCAGGATGCGATCGGTGCGCCAGTCCTTGGCCAGTTCGACCGCGCTTCTGACCAGATGCCCCTGATGTTTTTCCAGTTTGGCCTCGAAGCGTTCGAACAAAGTAAAGGCGTCCGCCGTGCCACCGGCGAAACCGGCCAGAATGCGTTCCTGGTAAAGCCGGCGGATCTTGCGTGCGCTGGATTTGATGACGATGTTGCCCAGTGTGACCTGGCCATCGCCGCCCATTGCGACGGATTCGCCACGTCGCACCGAAAGTATGGTCGTGCCGTGAAATTGTTCCATGTGTGCTTTCCGAGAGGCGCAATACGCCTCGAACGACTAGGCGCGCGTGCGTCCCAAAACCACGGCGAACTGGCTGGCGCCGACGATATGCAGCAGGGTGTTGACCAGTTCATTGCCTTCCTTGAACAGGATCTTGCCGCCGGTACTGGAAATGTTGATCAGCGTCTCGAGCAAGAGGCCGACCACCGAAAAATCGATGCGAATCACCTGGCTGAGATCGATCTCGATCTGCTGGCGACCCTGCGCGTACTTTTTGAGTTCATTGAACTGGGTTTCGCTGCCGGGGCCGATTTGCCCGGACAGTTTGAAGGCGGTGTCGGGTAGCAGGTTCGCCGGACTTTCCTTGACGTTGTTCTTGCTCGGCAACGGGCGTGGTTGGGTGTACGAAGGTGGCGAGACTTCAAAAGCGACGGCGTAATCGACCGCCGCATTCTCGAAATCGTCTTCCTTGCCCAGCAATTGCAAAATGGCCAGCAACAGGAACCAGCCGGACTCGGTGAGACGATCCCCCTGTCGCGCAGCATCGAGGCGTACGGCAAAGCCAGGCCCGCCGATCAATTCGACGGGCTTGCGCATTTCATGCAGACGGACAATGTCCTTCAGGATGGCGCTGGCGGTTTCTTCATCAGGAGCCAGGGTTTTCGATACATCCAGACGGACATAGGGCGCATGCGCGGCTTCCTGAAAAAAGCGGCCTTGCTTGACGCGTTCCAGACTGCCGAATTTTTCGCCGTAAGACATCAACGGCGGCGGCGGTGTGACGGATTTGGGTTTGTCGCGCGGCGTCCATGTTGGCGGCGAGCGCTCGAACTTGACCGCGAAATCGACGGCAGCATCCTCGAACGGGGCGGATTGGTCGCTCAGTTCGTACAAGTCGAACAGCATGTACCAGGGCAGCGGGTCGCGGTTATCGTGGTGATCGAGAATATAGCGATTCAGCAGCGTCGCGGTTTCGCCAATCTTGCCGTTGGCGTAAAGAACCGCAGCTTCTTCCAGTTCCGGCGGCAGTCCCCCGATGGCTTCCTGGACCTCGATGCCGGCGCCGGAACTCTCTATTGGCGGCTTGGCCTGGGTATAGGACGGTCCTGGTCCGAACGCGTCATTGCCTTCCTTCAGGAAAGCAAGGAAATCACCGGGTTTTTCTTTGCGGAAGAAAGAAAACACGCTACCTCTGTATTTGGTATTGACGATATGTCTGAAGCATAACAGATGCTGTTATAGCCTGTTGTGAGTCAATTCACAGCAAACCAGGCTGGTCGGGCGATATGGCCTCTAAGCTGATTGAATCAAGGTGCCGATGCCTTTATCGGTCATGATTTCCAGCAGCAATGCATGTTCGACCCGACCGTCGATAATATGCACCGACTTGACGCCACTTCTTGCGGCGTCCAGCGCCGACGAGATTTTCGGCAGCATGCCGCCGGACAGCGTGCCGTCGGCGACCAGATCGTCGATCTTGCGCGGCGTCAGACCGGTCAGCAGATTACCGGCCTTGTCCAGAACGCCGGGCGTGTTGGTCAGCAATACCAGTTTTTCGGCTTTCAGCACTTCGGCGAGTTTGCCGGCGACCACATCGGCATTGATGTTGTAGGTTTCGCCTTCGCTGCCGACGCCGATCGGGGCGATGACCGGAATGAAATCGCCGGAATCGAGAAACGAGATCAGGCTGGGGTCGATCTGGGTGATTTCGCCCACCTGGCCGATGTCGATGATGTCCCCGGGTTTTTCCAGCGATGCCATCATGAGTTTCCGGGCGCGTATGAATCGTCCATCCTTGCCGGTCAGCCCTACGGCTTTGCCGCCAGCCTGGTTGATCAGATTGACAATGTCCTTGTTGACCTGGCCACCCAGCACCATCTCCACCAGATCCATGGTTTCCGCGTCGGTCACCCGCATGCCCTGGATGAACTCGCCTTTCTTGCCGACCCGGCGGAGCAGATCTTCGATCTGCGGGCCGCCGCCATGCACGACCACCGGGTTCAGTCCGACCAGCTTCAGCAGCACGACATCGCGCGCGAAGGCCGCTTTGAGAATCGGATCGGTCATCGCATTGCCGCCATATTTGATCACCACGGTCTTGTCCCAGAACCGCTGGATATAGGGCAGTGCTTCGGCAATGACTTTGGCTTTGTCGCCCGGACTGAGGTTGGCTATCGACATGATGGTGGCCCGTATTCTGAATTCGGCAGATTCTACAAAGGTGCAAACGCAGAAGGGAGCAAACGCATACGATCAATGAATTTATTTATTTATAAACGGGTTTTGGTTGGCTCGATCTAGCTCGATCAAATGATTTAAAGAGTTGGCTATCTTGTTGTATTTAAAAAAGAACTTGCTGATTCAAAGGCGTGCGCCTAGATTGCGGAATCCGATAATAATCATTGGATACTCGGAGCAAGCCAAGGTGCGAGCGCGCTTTGCAGTCCGTGCTTTAACCCGGTCTCAGGCAGGGCAGACCTTTCCCGACATTCTTAGTTTCAACCATCAGGAGATTCAATATGGCTACGAAAAAAACCGCTCTGACCCTTGCACTGGGTTCCGCCATCGCTGCTACCTTTTCGGTGACACCGGCATCGGCCGCCGAGAATCCGTTTGCCGCTCAGGCCTTGCAAGCCGGCTATATGGTCGCTCAGGCGAAAACCCCGGAGGGCAAATGCGGCGAAGGCAAGTGCGGCGGCGCCAAAGCCAAGGCCAAGGAAGGCAAATGCGGCGAAGGCAAATGTGGCGGCGACAAAGCCAAGGCCAAGGAAGGTAAATGCGGCGAAGGCAAGTGCGGCGGCGACAAAGCCAAGGCCAAAGAGGGCAAGTGTGGCGAAGGTAAATGCGGCGGCAAGAAGTAAGATTCATTGAACCGTTGATGACTTCCCCGCGTCTTCAGGGCGCGGGACTCGGATTTCGGCGCGAACTGATCCCCGCGCTGAAAGCCGGGGTTCCCGCCGACATCGATTTTTTCGAGATTGCGCCAGAAAACTGGATCGATCTGGGTGGTCGTCATGCGCGGGATTTACGGGAATTCACCGAACGCCATGATTTCGTCTGTCACGGATTGTCGTTATCGCTCGGCGGACCGACGCCGCTGGATGAAATGCTGTTGCGCAAGATCAAGAACTTCATGGGCGCGCACAGCATCCCGCTGTATACCGAACATCTGTCTTACTGTTCCGACCACGGCCATCTTTACGATCTGATGCCGATCCCGCCGACAGCAGACGCGGTGAAATATGTTGCTGCCCGCATTCGCCGCGTGCAGGACATACTGGAACAGAAAATCGCCATCGAAAACGCCAGTTATTACGTCGCCGCGCCGATCGGCGAAATGGACGAGCCGACCTTCATCAATGCGGTGTTGCATGAGGCGGACTGCCTGCTGCATCTGGATGTGAACAACATCTACGTCAACAGTGTCAATTTCAAGTTCGATCCGCTCGACTACCTGAGTCGCATGCCGGCCGAGCGCATCGTCTACATGCATATGGCCGGGCATTACCAGGAAGCGCCCGACCTGATCATCGATACCCATGGCGCCGATGTCATCGATCCGGTCTGGCAATTGCTGGATACCGCTTACGCACTGCTCGGCGTGCATCCGACCTGTCTAGAGCGCGACTTCAACATCCCGCCGCTGCAGGCATTGCTTCCGGAAGTGAAACGCATCGCGGAAATGCAGGCGCACCATGCGCGCAACTGCGTGCGCGCTGCCTGACATGGATTTCCAGCAATATCAGCGCGCGTTCACCGCGCATATCCGTGATCCGCGCCACATTGCGCGGCCGAAAGGTGTGCCGCTGCGGCGCATGAAGGTTTACAACGAACTGTTGTTCAACAATACCGAGGGCTTTCTGCTGTCCTGTTTTCCGGTGTGTCGCAAGATACTCGGCAAGCGTCGCTGGGAGCAGCTGGTGCGCGGATTTTTTCGCGACCATGTCAGTCACACGCCGTATTTCCGCCAGATTCCCGAGGAGTTTCTCAAGTACCTCCAGGACGAATGGCAACCCGCAGACGACTTTCCCGCCTTTTTGCCCGAATTGGCGCATTACGAATGGGTCGAACTGGAACTCGATACTTCGGACCGTGATGCTGATCTGCCGGCGTTCGATGCAGCCGGCGATCTGATGCTCGGCCGACCTTTGCTCAATCCGGTGTTGCGGGTGCTGGCCTATCGCTGGCCGGTGCACCGGCTTTCGCCGCGCTTCAAGCCGAACGAGCCGCCGACGCAACCGACCTTTACCCTGGCGTTTCGCGATGCCGACTTCCAGGTTCGATTTCTGCTGATCAACTCGGCCAGCGCACGCTTGCTGAGTCTGTTTCAGGAACATCCCCAGCTGACCGGGAACGCGGTGGTCGATCTGCTGGCAGCAGAAATGGCGATGCCGCCCGACAGCTTGTCGAGTTATGCCCGGACGCTGGTACAAGACTTGCATGCACAGGGCGTGTTTCTTGGCGTGCTGACTTGAACGAGACGCGGCGCGGCGCTTAAAAGAAATCCAGCGGTTGAACTGCGGCGGTGATGAAAGTAGTATTGCCCGGTTTCACCCAAATTTTTCATTGCCCGATCCGGTGTCGGGCGAGCCGCTCTGAGACACCCTCGGTTTGGAGCGCGCGCAGTGGTTAGTCGAGGGATGGATGGGATAGCAGTAATGCGGTCAGCGGCAATGCCAGCAAGACAGGGTTTGTACAATCCGGCACATGAACATGACGCGTGCGGGGTTGGTTTCGTCGCACATATCAAGGGCGATAAGAGCCATGGCATCGTGCGCCAGGGTTTGCAGATTCTGAAGAATCTGACCCATCGTGGTGCAACGGGCTACGATCCCAAGCTCGGAGATGGTGCAGGTATTCTGATTCAACTGCCGGATGCCTTCCTGCGCAAGGAAGCGGGCAAACTGGGCATCGGCTTGCCGGCGGCTGGCGAATATGCCTGCGGCATGATCTTCCTGCCGCAATCCGGCAATGGTCGGCTGGCCTGCGAATCGGTCATCGCCCGCATCGTTCATGAAGAAGGCCAGACCGTCCTCGGCTGGCGCGATGTGCCGCGCGACAACGGCGATATCGCCGCCGCCGCGATCGCCATCGAACCGATCATGCGCCAGGTGTTTATTGGCAAAAGCGCCGAATGTACCGACCAAAATGTGTTCGAGCGCAAATTGTTCGTGATCCGCAAACGCGTCGAACACGCCGTGCGCGCGCTGAATCTGGATGACGGCTCGCAGTTCTACATCCCCTCGCTGTCGTCGCGCACCCTGGTTTACAAGGGCATGTTGCTGGCCGAGGAAGTGGGCACGTATTACCTGGATTTACACGATGAAACCATGGTGTCGGCGCTGGCGCTGGTGCACCAGCGGTTCTCCACCAATACCTTTCCGGCCTGGGATCTGGCGCATCCGTTCCGGATGATCGCCCACAACGGCGAAATCAATACCTTGCGCGGCAATGTCAACTGGATGGCAGCGCGGCATGGCGCGATGAAGTCCGCTGTACTGGGCGAGGATCTGGACAAGCTGTGGCCGCTGATCGCCGAAGGCCAGTCCGATTCCGCCTCGTTCGACAACGCGCTGGAACTGCTGGTGGCCGGCGGCTATTCACTGCCGCATGCGATGATGCTGCTGATTCCGGAAGCTTGGTCGAACAACCCGCTGATGGACGAAGACCGTCGCGCCTTCTACGAATACAACGCCGCGCTGATGGAGCCCTGGGATGGCCCCGCCGCTGTCGCCTTTACCGATGGTCGGGTGATCGGCGCCACGCTCGACCGCAACGGTCTGCGCCCGGCGCGCTACCTGGTCACCGATGACGATTTCGTCATGATGGCTTCGGAAATGGGCGTGCTGACCTTCCCGGAAGAGAAGATCATCAAGAAATGGCGTCTGCAGCCGGGCAAGATGCTGCTGATCGACATGGAGCAGGGCCGCATCATCGACGACGCCGAGGTCAAGCAGTCGCTGGCGCAAGCGCAGCCGTACCGCGAGTGGATCGAGAAATCCCGCTATTTCCTCGGCGATCTGCCGAAGATCGACGTCCATCTGCCGCTTCCGGCGGGTCTGCTGGATACCCAGCAAGCCTTCGGCTACACCCAGGAAGACCTCAAGTTCATCATGTTGCCGATGGCCAGCAATGGCGAAGAAGCCACCGGTTCGATGGGCAATGACGCGGCTTTGCCGGTGCTGTCCGCGAAGAACAAACCGCTCTATCACTACTTCAAACAGTTGTTCGCCCAGGTCACCAATCCGCCGATCGACCCGATCCGCGAAGAACTGGTGATGTCGCTGGTGACCTTCATCGGTCCGAAGCCGAATCTGCTCGGCCTGCATGACCGCGCCGACACGTCCGAGCCGCCGCTGCGCCTGGAAGCCAGTCAGCCGGTCTTGATGCCCGACGAACTGGCCAAGCTGAAAGTCATCGACAGCCTGACCCGCAACCGTTTCCGGGCGCTGACCGCCGATATCACCTACCCGGTGGTACAGGGCGCCAAGGGCATGCGCGAAGCCATTGCCGCGCTGTGCGAAGCCGCCGAGCAGTCGGTGCACGACGGTTTCAACGTATTGATCCTGTCCGATCGCGCGGTCGGGCCCGATCGTCTGGCCATCCCGGCGTTGCTGGCCTGCGCCGCGGTACACCACCATCTGGTCAGCGCCGGCCTGCGCACCAGCACCGGACTGGTGGTCGATACCGGCTCGGCGCGCGAAACCCATCACTTTGCATTGCTGGCCGGTTATGGCGCGGAAGCGGTGTGTCCGTGGCTGGCGTTCGAGACCATCGCCGGATTTGGTCTGCCGGACACCCAGGAAGCGCAGAAGAAGTTCGTCAAGGCGGTCGGCAAGGGCTTGTACAAGGTGATGTCCAAAATGGGCATCTCGACCTACCAGTCCTATTGCGGCGCGCAGATTTTCGATGCGATCGGCCTCAACAGCGCTTTTGTCGACGCCTACTTCCCCGGCACGTCGAGCAATGTCGAAGGCATCGGCCTGCTCGAAGTCGCCGAGGAAACCCTGCGCCAGCATCAGGCGGCGTTCGGCATCGACCCGGTGCTGGCCAGCGCGCTCGAAGCCGGCGGCGAGTACGCCTTCCGGGTTCGCGGCGAGGATCATCTGTGGACGCCGGATTCGATCGCCAAATTGCAGAACGCGACGCGCACCGGCAAGTACGAAACCTACAAGGAATATGCCCGCCTGATCAACGATCAGAGCAAGCGGCATCTGACCTTGCGCGGTCTGTTCGAAATCAGGTCGACCGGCGCGCCGGTGCCGCTCGATGAAGTCGAGCCCGCTGCCAGCATCGTCAAACGCTTCGCCACTGGCGCGATGTCGCTCGGTTCCATTTCCACCGAGGCGCATACCGTGCTGGCGCTGGCGATGAATCGCATCGGCGGCAAGTCGAATACCGGCGAAGGCGGTGAGGACGCGGTGCGTTTCCAGCCGGTGAAGACCGACACCACCTTGTCCGAGTTGATCGGCAAGAGCCGTGTCGTCGCCGACATCCCGCTGAAAGCCGGCGACTCGATGCGCTCCAAAATCAAACAGGTGGCGTCCGGCCGGTTCGGCGTCACCGCCGAATATCTGGCCAGCGCCGACCAGATCCAGATCAAGATGGCGCAAGGCGCCAAGCCGGGCGAGGGCGGTCAGTTGCCGGGCGGCAAGGTGTCCGAGTACATCGCCAAGCTGCGCTTCTCGGTGCCCGGAGTCGGCCTGATTTCGCCGCCGCCGCACCACGACATCTATTCCATCGAAGATCTGGCGCAGCTCATTCATGACCTGAAGAACGCCAATCCGAAAGCCTCGATTTCGGTCAAGCTGGTGTCGGAAACCGGCGTCGGCACGGTCGCGGCGGGGGTGGCCAAGGCCAAGTCCGACCATATCGTCATCGCCGGTTATGACGGCGGCACCGGCGCTTCGCCGCTGTCTTCGATCAAGCATGCCGGCAGTCCGTGGGAAATCGGTCTGGCCGAAACCCAGCAGACGCTGGTGCTCAACCAGTTGCGTGGCCGCGTCGCGGTGCAGGTCGACGGCCAGATGAAGACCGGTCGCGATGTGGTCATCGGCGCGCTGTTGGGTGCCGACGAGTTCGGCTTTGCTACCGCGCCGCTGGTGGTCGAAGGCTGCATCATGATGCGCAAATGTCATCTGAACACCTGCCCGGTCGGCGTCGCCACGCAGGATCCGGTGCTGCGCCAGAAATTCACCGGCCAGCCCGAGCATGTGGTGAACTACTTCTTCTTCGTCGCCGAGGAAGCGCGCGAACTGATGGCGCAGATGGGCATCCGCAAGTTCGACGATCTGATCGGCCGTTCGGACCTTCTCGACACCCGCGCCGGCATCGATCACTGGAAAGCCGGCGGGCTCGACTTCAGCAGGATTTTCTACCAGCCCAAGGTCGGGCCGGATGTCGCCCGCAGTCATTGCGAAACGCAGGATCACGGTCTGCAACACGCACTCGACAACCATCTGATCGCACAGGCCCTGCCGGCGCTGGAGCGTGGCGAGAAAGTGGTCATCGAAACCCCGATCAGCAACGTCAACCGCACCGTCGGCGCGATGTTGTCCAACCAGGTCGCCAGCCGCTACGGCCATGCCGGCCTGCCCGAGGACAGCATCACGGTCAGACTGGCCGGTACCGCCGGCCAGAGTTTTGCCGCCTTCCTGGCGCACGGCATCAGCTTCGAACTGACCGGCGAAGCCAACGACTACGTCGGCAAGGGACTCTGCGGCGGTCGCATCGTCATCCGTCCGCCGACCACGTTCAACGCCAAGCCGTCGGACAACATCATCGTCGGCAATACCGTGATGTATGGCGCAACCACCGGCGAAAGCTATTTCCGCGGCGTCGCCGGCGAACGTTTCTGCGTGCGCAACTCGGGCGCCTCTGCCGTGGTGGAAGGCGTCGGCGATCATGGTTGCGAATACATGACCGGCGGCACCGTCGTCGTGCTCGGCCAGACCGGCCGCAACTTCGCCGCCGGCATGTCGGGCGGTGTGGCTTATGTGCTGGACGAGGATGGTCTGTTCGCCAAGCGCTGCAATCTGGCCATGGTTTCGCTGGAGAAAGTCGAGCCGGCCGATAGCGTCGGCAACAGCGCTGTGCATCATAAAGGTCAGCCGGACGAGGTGACGTTACGGGCGCTGCTGGAAAAGCATGCCGCCTATACCGGCAGCGTCGGCGCCAGGACCATCCTGGATAACTGGAATGAATATCGTGGCAAGTTCGTCAAGGTGATGCCGAATGAATACAAGCGCGCCCTGATCGAAATGGCCGAACAGAAATTGCTGGAGGCCGCGTAATGGGCAAGATCACCGGATTTCTCGAGTACGCGCGCTTGTCGGAAGCCAATCTGCCGGTTGCCGAGCGGCTGACCAACTACAACGAGTTCGTCCTTCACCTGTCGGACGATGAAGCCAAGACGCAGGGCGCGCGCTGCATGGACTGCGGCATTCCGTTCTGCATGAGCGGCTGCCCGATCAACAACATCATTCCGGACTGGAATGATCTGGTGTTCAAGCAGAACTGGCGGCAGGCCATCGATGTGCTGCATTCCACCAACAACTTCCCGGAATTCACCGGCCGCATCTGTCCGGCGCCGTGCGAAGCCGCCTGCACGTTGAACATCAACAACGACGCGGTGGGCATCAAGTCGATCGAACACGCGATCATCGACAAGGCCTGGGAAATGGGCTGGGTCAAACCGCAACCGGCGGCGACCAAGACCGGCAAAAAGGTTGCCGTGGTCGGCTCCGGCCCGGCCGGCATGGCGGCGGCGCAGCAACTGGCGCGCGCCGGGCATGCCGTGGTGCTGCTGGAAAAGAACGACCGCATCGGCGGCCTTTTGCGCTACGGCATTCCCGACTTCAAGTTCGAGAAAAGCCACATCGACCGCCGCATGGCGCAGATGGCGGCGGAAGGTGTCGAATTCCGCGTCAACCAGCACGTGGGCGGCAGTGGTGACAACAGCGTCTCCGCCGACGCGCTGCAAGCCGAATTCGATGCCGTGATCCTGGCCGGCGGCGCCGAACAGCCGCGCGACCTGCCGGTGCCCGGCCGCGAATTGAGTGGCGTCTATTTCGCCATGGATTTCCTCAGCCAGAACAATAAGTTCGTTGCCGGCGACAACCTGCCCAATCAACTCCGCGCCACCGGCAAGCATGTCGTGGTCATCGGCGGCGGCGATACCGGTTCCGACTGCGTCGGTACCTCCAACCGCCACGGCGCCGCCTCGGTCAGCCAGTTCGAACTGATGCCGCAACCGCCGCAACAGGAAAACCGCCCGCTGACCTGGCCCAACTGGCCGCTGAAAATGCGCACCTCCAGTTCGCACGAAGAAGGCTGTCAGCGCGACTGGTCGGTGGCCACCAAGTCATTTGTCGGTGAGGGTGGCAAGGTCACCGGTCTGAAAGCGGTGCGACTGGACTGGAAGGACGGCAAGATGTCCGAGGTGCCCGGTTCCGAATTCGAGATGAAGGCCGACCTGGTCCTGCTGGCGATGGGTTTCGTCAGCCCGGTGCAGAAACTGCTGGATGTTTTTGGTGTGGAAAAGGACGCACGCGGCAACGCCAGGGCAACCACCGAAGGCGTCAACAGCTATGCCACCAGCAAAGCCAAGGTATTCGCCGCCGGCGACTTGCGCCGTGGCCAGTCGCTGGTGGTCTGGGCGATTCGCGAAGGCCGGCAGTGTGCACAGGCGGTGGATGCTTTCCTGATGGGCAGCAGCACGCTGCCGCGCTGAGCGGGTTCAGACAGGTTAACAAGCCGGCAACTGCCGGTTTGTTTCTTGATGGCAATGACCCGCAGCGCGTAAGCTGGGTGCGTGAGTTCGTCAAAGATGCCCAATGCGCTCATGACACGAAAGGACTCGGTTATGGATGAAGCGCTCGGGAAATCATGCGAACCCGATCAAGACCTGGCGGATGACCTTGCAGCCAGTATCCTGTTGGTAGACGACGAGCCGTCCAATCTGAAGCTGCTGGAACGCACACTTGAGCCTTGCGGGCGCTACAGTCTGGTTTCCGCCACCGATCCGCGGAGTGTTGTTGACCTTTATCAGCAGCATCGTTTTGATCTGATCATCCTTGATCTCAATATGCCCTACCTGGATGGATTTCAGGTCATCAGCCTGCTGAGGGAATTGAAGGATGCAGAAAGCTTGCCTCCCATCCTGGTGGTCACCGCCCAGCACGACCAGAAACACCGCTTGCGCGCCTTGCAGGAGGGCGCGGCCGATTACGTCACCAAGCCGTTCCATATGGACGAACTGCTGGCGCGGGTGGCATGAACCCGGCAGCAGCTCATTGGCCGATAGCTCAAATCACCGATCACCTCGCCGGGGATCGAGTCACCTGATTTCATCATGCTCGACACCCCCCTGCTCGATCACCCGCATCCGCACCATTCTGAGTTCCTGCGTCGCCATTACCCTGTGGCATCCGCACCGGCGTATCGGCGCCATGTGCCGTTACATGTTGCCGGGCCGGGCCGAGCCGGGCGCGCAGAGCGTGCCGCTGACGGCCATCGCCCAGGCAGTCGCCCGTTATGGCGGCGGCCGCTAGGCGAAGGAATAAAGCGATGCCGAGTACGAACAGCAAATACAGCCAGAAGTTGACCAGATGGATTCACGCCACCGGGTCGGCCCTGTTGCTGCTGGCTGTGCCGCTGCTGCTCTGGCAGGCGACAGCGGAGAACCGGGCCGAGATCAATGCTGCCTTTTACTTGCCCTTCCATACCCTGGTCGAAGTCTTCGCCGTGGTGGTGGCGGCGCTGGTGTTCGTCACCGGCTGGCATGTGCATGACGAGAAGCGCCCGGCCGCCTCGGTGATGCTGGCCTGCGCCTTCCTCGCCGTGGCGCTGCTGGACTTCGCGCATTTGATGTCCTATGCCGGTATGCCGGAATTCATCACCCCGAATAGTCCGCACAAGGCCATCGTGTTCTGGCTGGCGGCACGCTACGTCGCAGCCGGCGCCTTCCTGGCTTTTGCACTGATGCCGCGCCAGCCGCTCGCCGGATCTGCGCGTCGGCGTTTCCTGGCCGGGTTCCTGAGCTATGCGCTGCTGGTGTTGTACGTCGGCATCTGGCAACCGGACTGGGTGCCGGCCACCTACATCTCCGGCGCGGGGCTGACCGCATTCAAGATCGGCATGGAAGGTGGCGTGGTGGTGCTGTTGATGGGCGCGTTGCTGGCGATCTTCCGACGACGCCATGACATGCAGGGTTTGAGCCTGGTCTGGCTGGCTTTCGCGCTTGCCTTGATGCTGGCGAGCGAGCTGTTCTTCATGCTCTATTCGCGCGTCACCGACATGGCCAATGTGCTCGGGCATGTCTACAAGGTGCTGGCCTATCTGTTTCTCTACCGGGCAATTTTTATTGACAGCGTGCAGACGCCGATCAATTTGATCAAACAGGCTCGTAACGATGTCATCGAAAGCGAACGGCGTCATCGCGAACTGCTGGAGACCGCACCGGATGCGATTCTGGTGGCAGATGCAGAGGGATGTATCCGGATGGTCAACGAACGCCTGGAGTCGATGTTCGGCTACACCCGCTGGGAGTTGCTGGGCCAGAACATTGAAATGCTGATACCGGAAGCCGCGCGCGAGCGTCATCGTACTCACCAGGCCGCCTTCTTCGAAGCTAATGGCGAACGCAACATGGGGGGCGGGAAAGTCATGCTGGGGCGGCGCAAAGACGGCAGCGAAGTGCCCCTTGATATAGCCCTGAGTACGTTTTTATCGGAGGCGGGGACGCCAAAGGTCACCGCTTTCATACGAGATATCTCAAAGCAACAGCGTATCGAGGCTGAATTGCGTCACCAGTCCACCCATGATGCGCTGACCGGTCTGCCCAATCGCACCTTGTTCCAGGATCGACTGACGCAGGCCATGCAGCAGGCCAGACGGCAGAAAAAACTGCTGGTGGTGGTCCTGCTCGATCTGGACAACTTCAAGGCGATCAACGATGGCTGGGGCCATAATTATGGCGATCAACTGCTCTGCGAAGTGGCGCACCGACTGAAGGATACCTTGCGTGCCGGCGATACCGTGGCGCGCCTGGGCGGCGATGAGTTCGCATTGGTGTTGTCTGACCTTGGCCATGTGGTACAGGTCAGACAAGTTGTCAACAAGCTGCTGGCAGCATTTTCCACGCCGTTTCGCATCAACGAATATGACGTTTATTCAGGACTCAGCATCGGGGTTACGGTGTTTCCAGTCGATGGTGAGGATGTCACTACACTGGTGCGCAACGCCGATTTGGCGATGTACCGGGCGAAGGCGGCTGGACGTGGTTGTGCACGCTTTTTTACCCCCGATCTGAACGGCATCATGCAGGACACGCTGCTGCTGCAAACTTATCTCAAATCCGCTGTCGAAGCCGGTGAACTGGAACTGCATTACCAGCCGCAGGTGAATCTGCGCAGTGGCGAAATCTGCGGCGTCGAAGCCCTGTTGCGCTGGTCGCACGCCGAATTGGGCTCGGTCAGCCCGGCTCGCTTCATCCCGGTGGCCGAAGCCTGCGGCCTGATTGTGCCGATCGGCGCCTGGGTACTCGCAACCGCCTGCAAACAGATCCGCGCCTGGCAGGATGCCGGCACGCCGATACGGGTCGCGGTGAACCTGTCCGCACACCAGTTCCGCCAACAGGATCTGACCCAGTCGGTGCGCAACGCCCTGGCGCAAAGTGGCGCATCGCCCGCGTTGCTGGAACTGGAGCTGACCGAAAGCGCGGTAATGGAAGAACCGGAACCGGCGGCGCGATTACTGAATGAACTGGCTAAACTGGGGGTCACTATCGCCCTAGACGATTTCGGCACCGGCTACTCCTCGCTGGCCTATCTCAAGGTGTTTCCATTGCACAAGCTCAAGATCGACCGTTCTTTCATTGTCGACCTGGCACGCGACCCGGACGATGCCGCCATCGTGCACGGCCTGATCGGGTTGGCGCATAGCCTGGGTTTGACCGTCATCGCGGAAGGTGTCGAACACGAGGATCAGCGCGCCATGCTGCGGAACCTGGGCTGTGACGAACTCCAGGGCTGGCTGTTCAGCAAGGCGCTGCCGGCGGACGCGTGCGGGCGCCTGCTGGCCGAGCGCGTGGAAAGCCTGGAGGCAGCGTAATGATGCTCACAGGTCCGAATATTTACCCAGAAAACACGCTCACTCTTTGAAACTGAACTATGAATAACCAGCCCCCATCCCTGCAGATCCAGCTTGTCAATAGCGATGCCGCCACCGCCGAGCGGGTTCGGCAACTGCTTGAAACCGGCGGACTGGTCTGCGCCATCACCCAGGTCGGCCGCGAGGATAAACACCTGACGCTGGACAACACCGGCATCCACCTGCAGGATATTGCCGAAAGTCTGCCCGGCGGCATTTATCAGTTCATTCGCCGGCCCGACGGCAGCTTCTATTTCGCTTACCTGAGCGAACGCTGCGTGGCCCTCACCGGTATCACCGAGTGGGGCGAAGGCACGCACGCCGACTTTGCCCGTATCCTCCCGGAGGACTTGCCCGGTGTTCTGAAATCCATCGCCGACTCGGCCGACCGGATGCAGCCATGGGACAAGGAATTTCGGCTGCTGATGGCGGATGGCCGCGTCCGCTGGCTGCGCGGCATGTCGATGCCGCGCAGCCAGGACGATGGCGGCGTGCTATGGACCGGCATTTTTTTCGATATCAGGGCGCAGAAGGCCCAGGAGCAGGCTCTGGCGACCAGTGAACACTACAACCGTCTGCTGTTCGTACACTCTCCGATCGGTCTTGCTCTCAGTCGCATGAACGGCGAGCTGGTCGATGTGAACCCGGCCTTTGCCAATATTCTCGGCCGCACCGTTGCGGCGACCCTGAGTCTGAAATATGAAGAAATCATGCCGCCCGAGTATGCGGAACAGGAACAGGTCCAATTGCGCAGTCTGCAGAAAAATGGCCGCTATGGCCCTGTCGAGCGGGAATACCTGCACCAGGATGGACATCGGGTGCCGGTGCGCATGCAAGGCATGCGCATCGAGCTGGAGGGCGAGCCCTTCATCTGGTCCAGCGTCGAGGACGTCACGGGCTTGAAGGCCGCCGAGGCGGAATTGCGCCGGACCCAGACCGAGTCGGCCATCGCCCTCTATCGACGCGCGATGGAGGCGAGTTCGGTTGGCATGTCGATTGCCGACGCGACCGCGCCTGACCAGCCGCTGATCTATGTCAACCCGGCCTTTGAAAGGATCACCGGTTACACAAAAAAGGAAATTCTGGGATACAACTGTCGCTTCCTGCAAGGCGCTTATCGCGATCAGCCGGGCCTGAAGGAAATCCGTGCGGCCATCGCCGAGGAGCGCGAGGGCAGAGCGCTGCTGCACAACTATCGCAAGGATGGCAGGCCGTTCTGGAATGAACTGGTGATCACGCCAGTGCATGACGGCAGTGGCAAGCTCACCCATTTCATTGGCATATCCCAGGATGTCAGCCAACGCCTCGAGATGGTGGCGGCGCTCAAGACCAGCGAGACGCGTCTGCGCTCGGTGCTGGAAAGCGTGGTCGACGGCATCATCGTCATCGACGAGCGCGGCGGCATCGAATCATTCAATACGGCTGCCGAACACATTTTCGGCTATCTCGCCAAGGAAGTGCTTGGCCGCAATGTCAGCATGTTGATGCCCGAGCCCTTCCGCGGCGCCCATGACGGCTATCTGCGTAATTATCTGGAGACGGGCCGGGAGCGCATCATTGGTATCGGTCGCGAGGTCACCGGCCGCCACAAGGATGGCAGTACTTTTCCGATGGATCTGGCGGTGAACGCGATGTATGTTGACGGCAAACGCTGTTTCACCGGCATCGTGCGCGACATCACCGAGCGCAAGCGCACGGATTGGGAGCTGATTCAAGCGCTGGATGCGGCGATAGCGGGAAGCCGCGCGAAGAGCGAATTCCTGTCCAGCATGAGCCATGAGCTGCGCACGCCGTTGAACGCCATCCTCGGATTTAGCCAGTTGCTGGCGTTGGATCAGGGGCTGACGCCGGAACAGTCCGACAATGCACTCGAGATTGTCACGGCAGGGCGGCATCTGCTGACGTTGATCAATGAAGTGCTGGATCTGGCGCGCATCGAATCCGGCAAGCTCACCCTCAGCATGGAGCCGGTGCAACTGGTGGAGCTGATCGACGAATGCAGCGCCATGGTGGAGTCTGGCGCGATTCGGCAAGGCCTCGCCTTCCACCGTGACATGGCACATTGCCAGGACCGCTGGGTGCGGGCGGACCGGCTGCGTCTGAAACAGGTTTTGCTCAACTTGATGTCCAACGCGGTCAAGTACAACCGGGAAGGCGGCAGCGTCCGGATGGCCTGTGAATTCATGTCGACTGGACGGGTGCGGCTGGCGGTGACCGATACCGGTCCGGGTATCCCGGAAGACAAGCTGGGCGAATTGTTCACGCCGTTCAACCGGCTTGGCCTGGAAGCCGGTTCGATCGAAGGCAGTGGCATCGGCCTGGTGATCACCAAGCGACTGGTCGAGATGATGGGTGGCGAAATCGGCGTCGACAGTCGCCCCGGCGAAGGCTGCACGTTCTGGGTTGAAATGGTGGAGATGGAGCCGCTTCAAACGCCCCCTGACCTTGCGGCTACTGACGCGGGGCTCGAAGAGGCGCCAGACAGCCCGCTACAGGATAGTCAAACGCATTGCCACACGCTGTTGTATGTCGAGGACAACCCGGCCAATCTTCGACTGATGCAGCAGGTGCTGGCGCCGCGCAGCGATATTCGCCTGATCAGCACCGGGGAGCCGCTGGTCGGGCTGGCATTGGCCCGCAGTGAACGCCCCGATTTGATCATGCTGGACATCAATCTGCCGGGAATGAGCGGGTTTGAGGTGCTCAAACAACTGCAAGCGCAGGCCGATACATGCAATATTCCGGTGCTGGCGATCACCGCCAACGCCATGCCGGAAGATGTCGAGCGTGGTCTGGCGGCGGGTTTCCTGGCCTATCTGACGAAACCGATCGATCTGACCAGGCTGCAAACAGAAATCGACCGACTGCTGGGTTACGAAAAGACCGCGATGCCCGGAGCGGTAGGCTGAAGAGGTAAAGCGAATTGACACTAGACACCACTGATTGCCGCTCCAATCCACGCATATCGGCAACGCCGGAGATGCCGGAGACGATGTTTCGTCGTCTGGTGGAATGTACCGGCCAGGGCATTGGCTGGATCGACCTGGCCGGCAATATTGTGTACATGAATCCTGCTTTACGGCACCTGCTCGATATTCCGCTGGAGGCGGAGGTCGGCGGTGTTGATCTGCGTCTTTACCGCTTCCCGGATGCCGCGCCGATCATTGAGTCGATGTTGAGCGCGACGCTGGAACAGGGGAGCTGGAGCGGCGAGGTCGACTTGTTGACGGCGCAGGGTCGCGTTGTTCCAACCCGGCACGATGTTCACCTTATTCGAGACGATGCCGGCTTCGCGGTGGCCATGACCTGTGTCGTTACCGATTTGACCCTGCAGAAACAGCGCGAGCATTTGTTGGGACAAAGCAAATCGAAGTATCGGGCGCTGGTGGAAAACATTCCGCAGCGGGTGTTCTACAAAGATCTCCAATCCCGATTTCTGGCGGTCAACCAACACTTTGCCGACGATCTCGGCATCTCCCCACAGTCCGTCATCGGCAAAACCGACTACGACTTTTACCCGCGCGATCTGGCCGATAAATATCGGGCCGATGACCAGCGTTTGATGTCTTCCGGACAGATGGAGTCGTACGATGAGCCGCATGTGCATGACGGTCAGCGCATTACCGTGCACACCATCAAGACCCCGGTTCGGGATGCCGCCGGTGAGGTGATTGGCATCTGCGGCATTTTCTGGGATGTCAGCCAGCAACTCGAGTCTCAGCAAGCGTTGATCCACAGCGAGGCGCTGCTGAACGAGGCGCAGGCAATAGCTCATCTGGGCAATTGGAACCTGGATCTGGTCACCGGCCAGGCCATCTGGTCCGACGAGGAATTCCGCCTGCTTGGATACGCACCGGGCCAGGTCACGGCCAGTGTGGAAAATTTTCAACGCGTGGTTCATCCGGATGATCTTGAGGCGGTGATGGCGGAAATGCAGCGCGCCATGACCCCTGGCGAAACCCGGCCTTTCCGGATTGAGCACCGGGTGGTTCGTCCCGATGCCGATAACAGCATCGTGTGCATCGTCGAGCAGCAGGGCCGCGTGCTGTTTGACGATGCGGGACAGCCGCTGCGTATGTACGGCACCACGCTGGACGTCAGCAAGCAGCGACGGGTGGAGGCGGCTTTGCGGGCGGAGCGCAACTTCACCAACGCCGTGCTGGAAAATGCCGGCACGCTGGTTGTGGTGCTCGACCGGGAAGGCCGCATCCTCCGCTTCAACCGGGTTTGCGAGATACTCTCCGGTTACGATTCCGCCGAGGCGGAGGGGCGTTATCCCTGGGATTTCCTGCTACTGCCCGAAGAACGCGACAGCGTGCGCTTGCAGGCGTTTCAGGCTCTGGCTGATAACCCCACGCACCTGGCTGGCAGTTACACCAATCACTGGCTCGACCGGGCCGGCGGCAAGCATCTGATCGAGTGGCACAACACCCTGCTGCTGGACGACCGGGGCGACATGGAATTCATGGTCGCCATCGGCATCGACGTGACCGAGAAGCGGGAGGTGGAGGCCGAACTGCTGCGCAGAGAGGAAACCTACGTCCGGGCCGAGTCCATTGCCCACCTTGGCACCTGGGATTGGGACATTGTCAGCGGCGTTTTGCGTTGGTCCGATGAGATTTTCCGTATTTTCGGGCTTGCGCCACAAGCCTTCCCGGCAACTTACGTCGCTTTTCTGGAAGCCATTCACCCGGACGACCGACAACAAGTCATTGAAGCGGTGAATGCCAGCATCGCCGACCCGAGTCTTCTCTACCAGGTCGAGCACCGCGTGTTGCGGCCGAATGGCGAGATACGCTACGTGCACGAGCGTGGCAAGGTTTATCTGGACGCGCATGGCCGCCCGGCGCGCATGGTCGGTTCGGTGCATGACATTACCGAGACCAAACAGGCGGAAAAGGAGCTGGCGCGCTACCGAGAGCACCTCGAAGAACTGGTGCAAATCCGGACCAACGAGCTGGACATGCTTAGCCAACGCAACAGCTTGATCGTGAACACCGCGCTGGATGGTTTCTTTTCGGTTGGCGTTGACGGTCAGTTGGTTGACTGCAACGAGTCTTATTGCCGGATGCTCGGCTACGACCGGCAACAAATGCTGCAATTGCGGATACCCGATATCGAGGCGATTGAAACGCCGGAGGAAATCAGCCAGCGCCTCAGGAAGATCGCCGAACAAGGCCACGACCGTTTCGAAACCCGCCACCGCCGCCAGGACGGCAGCCTGCTCGATGTCGAGGTGAGCGTGACCTTGGCCCGGAACAATGGAGACATACATTTATTCGCCTTTGTGCATGACATCAGCGCACGCAAGCAGGCCGAGAAAGCCATATTGCGCAATCAGACCATGCTGACGCGCACGGAACGTATTGCGCATATCGGTAGTTGGGAATGGGATGTGGCGACCGACACGGTGTTCTGGTCCGACGAATTGTTCCGCATCTTTCAGCGCGATCCGGCTGATCGGGCACCCAGCTTTGCGGAACATCCGCAGCTTTACCATCCCGAAGACATGCAGCGGCTGGCGGAAGCCGTTGCGGTTGCCGTGGACCTGGGTACACCCTACGAATTGGAACTGCGCGCGCTACGCAAGGATGGCACGACCCGGGTCTGCCTGACTCGCGGCTATGCGGAGAGAGGCGCGAACCAGCGGGTTGTGCGCCTGTTCGGGTCATTGCAGGACATCACCGAGCGCAAGCTGGCCGAGGCCGAAGTGCTGCGCGCCAAGAACGAGGCGGAACGGGCCAACCTGGCCAAATCCGAGTTCCTGTCGCGCATGAGTCATGAACTGCGCACCCCGCTGAACGCCATTCTCGGTTTTGGCCAGTTGCTGGAGCGCGCGAAGTTGCCGGGGGTGCAGGCCGACAATGTCCAGGAAGTCCTGCATGCCGGTCGCCACTTGCTTGAATTGATCAACGAAGTGCTTGATCTGGCGCGGATTGAATCCGGCAAGTTCACGGTCAATCTGGAACCGGTGGTTTTGCTGCCGCTGGTTGCCGATTGCATCAACCTGATCCGGCCACAGGCCGAAAACCGGGGCATCGTGCTGGTCGAATCGGTCCAGGACTGTCGCCAACAGGTGCGGGCCGATCGCACCCGGCTGAAGCAGGTGTTGCTCAATCTGTTGTCCAACGCGGTCAAGTACAACCGCCCGCAGGGCGATATCAAGGTGACCCGCACCGTCGTCGCTGACGCGGTACAGATTCGCATCAGCGACACCGGCGCGGGCCTCACCGCCGAACAGCAGGCTCGCCTGTTCGTGGCTTTCGAGCGGCTGGACGCCGACCACAGCGCCATTGAAGGCACGGGCATAGGCCTGGCGCTGAGCAAGCGCCTGGTGGAATCGATGGGCGGCACAATCGGCGTCGAAAGCGAACCCGGCGCGGGCAGCACGTTCTGGGTGTCTCTACCCATTGCCGACGGAGCAACGGATGCAGCCGGTTGCGTCGTGCCGGCCAGTGAAGCAGCCATGCAGCCACCTGTCGCCCTGCACCGGTTTGACATCCTGTACATCGAAGACAACCCGGCCAATCTGCGCCTGGTCGAATGCATCCTGGGGCAGCGCGCGGACATTCGCCTGCTCAGCTCCAGCACTCCGGGACTCGGTCTGGAACTGGCCCGGGCGCACCGCCCGGCGCTGATCCTGCTCGACATCAACCTGCCCGATATGGATGGATTCGAGGTGCTGCGGCGCCTGCGCGAGAACGTGGAGATGCGAGACATTCCGGTCATCGGCATCAGTGCCAACGCCATGCCGCAGGATATTGACAGGGCCAGAGCGGCCGGTTTCTCCGACTACCTGACCAAACCGCTGGAGATCGATCAGTTTCTGCGCGTGGTGGAAAGAACGCTGGATTGCCTGTCTGAACCGGGTTCGCCATGAGCGGTCAACCCTCCACGCCCGAACCGCTGCGCAGCACCGCCGAGACGCAACTCGCCGACCATCCGGCGCAGGTGGCCGTTGGCCCCGAGGCAAGATTGCTGCATGAACTCGATGTGCACCGGATCGAACTGGAAATGCAGAACGAAATTCTGCGCCAGGCTCAGATCGAGCTGGAAGCGTCGCGCGACCGCTATGTCGATCTTTACGATATTGCTCCCGTCGGCTATCTCACCCTGTCGCGCGATGGGCGGATCGAACAGCTCAATCTGACCTGTGCCGGGCTGCTGGGTGAAGAGCTGAAGGTCTTGCTGAATCGTTGTTTCGTCGATTGTGTCGTACCTGAAGAGCGCGACCTGTGGCACCGGCACTTCATTCGCGTAGTGCAGGGCGGCGAGCGGCCCGAGCATGCCAGCCCCAAGTCGGCCGTTCCCGGCATGGCAACGTGTGAGTTGACCCTGCAACGCGGCGACGGCTCGCGTTTTCATGCCCGCCTCGATTGCCTTTGTCTGGCCGGTATGGCGCCGCAGGTCCGCGTCGCACTCAGCGATATCAGCGCAGCCATGCTGGCGCATGCCAGTACAGCCCGTTATCAATCCTTGGTCGAGCACATGCATGCCGGTGTGGTGCTGCACGCGCCGGATAGTCGCATCCTGTTCGCCAACACAGCGGCGATGCATTTGCTGGGGTTGACCCTGGACCAGATGATGGGCAAGACGGCTACCGATCCGGCCTGGTGTTTCCAGTATGAAGACGGCAGTCGAGTGGACCCCGCGGACTATCCGGTGCGGCAGGTGCTGGCGCGGGGGACGGAGATCGAAAACCAGGTGTTGGGAGTTCGCCATGCGGAGCGCGGCGATCTCGTCTGGTTGCTGGTAAACGGTTACCCGGAGCGGGATGCGCTGGGGAATGTCCAGCAGGTGTGCGTGACCTTCAGCGACATCACCAAGCTCAAGGCGCAGGCAGTTCTTTTGCGCGAGGGCGTGGAGCAACAAACCATCCTGCGAGAAATCCTGGAAGACGTGGTCAAGAGCGGCTCGCTGGTGGAAACGCTGGAACATTGCCTGAGTCGGTTGCTGGCGGTTTCCTGGCTGCTCATCGAACCGAAGGGTGGCATTCTTCTACTGGACAAGGATCGCAAGTTCTTGCAAATGACGGCGTCCCACAACCTGTCGCCGGAAATTCTGTCGTTATGTGATCGGGTGCCGTTGGGCAACTGTCACTGTGGCGTGGCGGCCGCGAGTGGCGAAATGCAATTCTCCAGTTGTGTCGATGGTCGCCACATAATTAGCTACCCCGGCATGGTGCAACATGGACATTACAACCTGCCGCTGATCAGCGAGGGCGAGGTGATGGGGGTGATGGTGCTGTATCTGCCGCATGGCTACGAGCGCAATCCGCTCAAGGAGCCATTCCTCAGGTCTGTCGCCGACATCCTGGCCGGTTTCATCAAGCGCAAGCAGGTCGAAATGGCGTTGCAGCGTCTCAATGAGCAACTGGAAGAGCGGGTTCAGTTGCGCACCGTTGAACTGCTCGCCGCCAAGCTGGAAGCAGATCGGGCCAGCCATGCAAAATCCGAGTTTCTGTCGCGCATGAGCCACGAATTGCGCACGCCGCTGAACGCCATTCTGGGTTTCGGCCAATTGCTCGAACGGGAAAAACTGCCTGAAGTCCAGGCTGACAACGTGCAGGAAGTCCTGCATGCCGGTCGCCATCTGCTCGACTTGATTAACGAGGTTCTCGATCTGGCGCGCATTGAATCCGGCAAGTTTACGGTCAACCTGGAACCGGTGGCTTTGATGCCGCTGCTTGCCGATTGCCTCAGCCTGATGCAACCCCTGGCGGAAAACTCGGGTATCGAACTGATTGAAACCAACCCGCGCGGCAACCAGCAGGTGTTGGCCGACCCTACCCGGCTCAGGCAGGTATTGCTCAACCTCCTCGCCAACGCGATCAAATACAACCATCCGCAAGGTACGGTCAACATCGACTGTGTGTCGGAAGGCGATGCGGTCACTGTTCGCGTCAAGGACACCGGCCCTGGCCTGACCGCCGAACAGCAATCCCGCCTGTTTGTACCGTTCGAGCGCCTCGACGCAGACAAGAGCCAAGTCGAAGGCACCGGTATCGGTCTGGCGCTGAGCAAGCGCCTGATGCAACTGATGGATGGACAAATCGGCGTCGACTCCGCGCCTGGAGCGGGTAGCACGTTCTGGGTTTCTCTGCCCGGGGCTCGGCATGATCCGGCGGTCACCGGGCGTGCCGTTGCGTTCGAAGCGGAGTCGCATGAATCGACTACCGGCCAGTCGGTGAGCGATGTTCTTTACATCGAGGACAACGCGTCCAATCTGCGCCTGGTCGAACGTATCCTGGCGCAGCGCAGTGACATCCATTTAATCAGCGCCAGTTCCCCGCACCTCGGTCTGGAACTGGCGCAAGCGCACCGCCCGGCGCTGATTCTGCTCGACATCAACCTGCCGGACATGGATGGTTTCGAGGTGCTGCGCCGCCTGCGGGCGCAAGCGGAGACCCGCGCGATTCCGGTCATCGGGGTCAGCGCCAACGCGATGCCGAAAGATATCGAGCGTGCGCAAGCAGCGGGTTTTGTCGATTATTTGACCAAACCGCTCGATGTCGCCGCCTTCCTGAAAGCAGTGGATGCGCACTTGACCGGACAGGAGTCGAAATGAACATCCCGGCGATTCACCGTTTAGCCTGGCTGGTGGCATCGATCTGGACCGCGATCGTCGGCGTTTCTCTGAATTGGAACGCAAGTGAAGTCATGCAACAGGCGCACAAGCTGGCGATGAATACCGCGCGCGCCAGCTTTTTCAAGGACCAGGCGTTTCGTTTCTGGGCCAGCAAAAAGGGCGGCATGTACGTGACTGTCAGTGGCGATACGCAACCCAGCCCCTATTTGGCGCATGTTCCGGAGCGCGATGTCGTCACCGCCGGCGGCAGACAACTGACGCTGATGAATCCGGCCTCCATGCTGCGCCAAATGATGGATGAATATTCCGAGTTGTATGGTGTCAAGGGGCGCATCGTCGGCATCCATTACCTCAACCCCGTCAACCAGGCCGACCCCTGGGAAGCAAGCGCACTTCATGCTTTCCAGCGCGGCGCCAAGGAAGTCAGCGAGATCTCCGAGATCGACGGCAAGCCCCATCTGCGTCTGATCCAGCCCATGTTGATGGCGCCGGATTGCCTGCTTTGCCATGGCCATCAAGGCTTCAAGGTGGGCGATGTCAGCGGTGGCGTCGGCGTTTCGGTGCCGCTCGATGAATACACCGTGCCCGCCCGCCATCAGGTTGGCTTGCTCTCCGCCAGCCACGCCGGCATCTGGCTGATCGGTCTGCTGGGCATCGGCGCCATCTCGCTGCACAGCAAGAAGCGGTCGCATGAACGAGAGCGCCTGATGTCCGAATTGCGCGCCGCCAACGAGCATCTGGAACTCCGTATCGAGGAACGCACGGCTTCGCTTGCCGGTGCGAAGGAGGAAGCTGAACGCGCCAATCTGGCCAAATCGGAGTTCCTGTCACGCATGAGCCACGAGTTGCGCACGCCGATGAACGCCATACTCGGCTTTGGCCAACTACTCGAAGCCGACTCCCGCACGCCGCTGGCGCCGCGACAGGCGGAGAGCGTGCGGGAAATCCTGCACGCTGGCCGCCATCTGCTTGAATTGATCAACGAGGTGCTCGATCTGGCGCGGATTGAAAGTGGACGCCTCGAACTGTCGCTTGAACCGGTGCAACTCGATCTGGTGATTCGGGAATGTATGACGCTGATGCGGCCATTGGCCGAGCAGCGCCAGATCGGCCTGGCTTGCGATCCGGCTTGCTCCGTCAACATCAGGGCGGACACGATTCGGCTGCGCCAGGTTTTGCTCAATCTGCTGTCCAATGCCGTCAAGTACAACCGTGTCGGCGGCAGCGTGCAGGTCGCTTGCCAAGTCACTTGCCAAAACGTCGGCGCCGGCCGCGTTCGCGTCGCCGTCACCGACAGCGGACGCGGAATTTCGGCCGAGACGTTGCCGCGTCTGTTCAGACCCTTCGAACGCCTGGAACCGGCTTACGATGGTACCGAGGGAACCGGGGTCGGGCTGGCGATCAGCAAGAAACTGGTGGAAGCGATGCAGGGGAGCATCGGCGTCGAAAGCGTCGCGGGAGAAGGCAGCACCTTCTGGATCGAGTTGCCGCTCAGCGAAGTGGCCGCGCCTTCTTCGCAGCGGGTCGCTGCGCCGCCTGGAAGCGCACTATCGCAGAGCCAGCACACGTTGTTGTATGTGGAAGACAATCTCTCCAATTTGCGTTTAATGCAACGCATCATCGCGACTCAAACCGGCTTGACCCTGCTCGACGCACCGAACGCCGAACTGGGCCTGGCGATGGCAAGGGCACAGCAACCCGACCTCATCCTGCTCGACATCAGCCTGCCCGGCATGGATGGCTTTGCGGCATTGCGCCAATTGCGCGACGACCCCGCCACCCGCGATATTCCGGTCATCGCCATCACTGCCAACACGATGGCGGGCGATGTCAGCAAAGGCCAGGCGGCCGGCTTTGACGACTATCTGAGCAAACCGCTGGATGTCGAGAAGTTGCTCGCCCTGCTCGACAAACAGCTTAAGCAGGCCAGCTGAGTGCCGCAGCCGCGCCGGAAAGTCCTCGCGCCGCTGGCGATTTTGTTCCTGCTGGCGATGGCCGCACTGGTGTTCTGGCGGCAACACGCAAACCCGGTGTCGCCGATTCGCATTGGCGTGCTGCATTCCCTGACGGGTCCGATGGCCAGTAGCGAGCGCCCTCTGGTGGATGCGCTGCGGCTGGCGGTGGAGGAGATCAATGCAGCCGGTGGTCTGCTTGGCCGGCCGGTCGAGATGGTGCTTGCGGATGGCGCTTCGGACTGGCCGCGTTTCGCCCGGGAGGCGGAACGGCTGATTGTCGAGGAACAGGTCAGCGTACTGTTTGCTTGCTGGACATCGGCCTGCCGCAAGGCGGTCAAGCCGGTGGTGGAAAAGCATCGGCAGCTGATGTTCTACCCGGTGCAATACGAGGGACTGGAAAGCTCTCCGAACATCATCTACACCGGCGCGGCGCCCAACCAGCAGATCATTCCCGGCACCCGCTGGGTGCTCGACAATCTCGGCCGGCGTGTCTATCTGCTGGGTTCCGACTATATTTTTCCGCGCACCGCAAACCACATCATTCGCGATCTGGTTGTGGCCGACGGCGGCCATGTGCTGGCCGAGCGCTATTTGCCGCTGGACGCGACGGACATGGCGCAAGTGGTGGAGGAAATCCGCCGCTTGCGTCCAGAGGTGGTGTTCAACACCATCAACGGTGACGCCAATGCACACTTTTTCCGTGCGCTGCGGGACGCTGGCCTGGCGGATCTGCCGGTGATGTCATTCAGTCTGGCGGAACATGGCTTGGCGGGATCGGAGGCGGCACTGCTGTCGGCGCACTATGCAGTCTGGGGCTATTTTCAGAGCCTGGACAGTGCCGAAAATCGGCGTTTCGTGTCTGCGTTCAAGGCCCGCTTCGGTGCTCAGCGCGTGACCAGCGACCCGATGGAGGCGGCCTACACCGGTGCGCGGCTCTGGTCGCGGGCTGTGCTCGATGCCGGCAACGCGGCTCCGGCCGAAGTCAATCGCGCCATCTTGCGCCAAAGCCTGAGCGCCCCCTCGGGCATCGTGACGGTGGACGCGAACAGTCGCCACTTGTGGAAAATGGCGCGCATCGGCCAGTTCCAGGCCGATGGCCAGTTGCGCCAGGTGTGGGCGACTACCCATCCGATCCGACCGACGCCTTACCCCTCCTACCGATCCTTGCGCGAATGGCGGGTTATTGCGGATCAACTGAATCCTGGGACGCCGCCATGACGCAGAGCATCGGCCAGCGCCTGCTGCTGGCTTTCATTCTGGCTGCCTTGCTGCCGCTGGCGCTGCTGGCGTATTTCTATGTGCGGGAGTTCGAGGTCAGTCTGCGCCAGCAGGCGATGCTGGAAATGTCCAGGCTGGCCGACAAAAAGGCGGATCAGATCGACAGTTATGTCAACGAACGCCTTGCCGATGTACGCGTATTGGCTGCCTCCGAGCGGATACGCGAGGCGATGAACTTGTTCGGCGCGGCCGCCACCCGGAACCCGGAGACCGGCATCGGACCGCTGCGCTTGCCCGCGCACTTCGATCGGGATTTTCAGGATTACCTGGACAGCACGGGCTATTACGACCTGCTGTTGATCGATGTCGACGGCAATGTGATCTACAGCGTGGCGAAAGAGTCGGACCTTGGCAGCAACTTGTTCAACGGCCCGCTGCACAACAGCGAACTCGCGCGCGCTTTTCGCCGCGCCATGGCGACGTTGTCGCAGGAACTGTCGCCGTTCAGCGCCTATGCGCCTTCCGCCAACCGCCTGGCCGCTTTTCTGGTGCAGCCGCTGATGGAGAATGGCCGGCTGGCGGGTGCGTTGGCCATGCAAATGAATGTCGACCATTTGCAACAAGTAGTGACTGACCGCACCGGCCTCGGCGAGACGGGCGAGACGGTGCTGGCCCAGCGCAATGCCGACACCGTGCTGTATACCGCGCCGCTGGCCAGAGTGGCCGATGCCGCCTACAAAGCACAGATTCCTTTCGCCCAGGCAGCCTTGCCGATGCGCAACGCGCTGAGCGGCGAGCGCGGCGATGGTGTCGTACTGGATTACGCCGGCGTCGAGGTGGCGGCGGCCTGGCGTTATCTGCCCAGTCTCGGCTGGGGCATGGTGGTCAAAAAGGATATGGCCGAAGTTGCGCGGCCGATTCGCGACCTGCGCTGGGTGACACTCGCCGCGCTGTTGACGGTTTCTCTGCTGTCGGCGTTGGTGGCTTTTTTTATCGGGCGTGGCATCACCCGGCCGATCAGCCGGCTGGGGCACGCAACCGCGGCCATCGCCGAAGGTGATCTGATTCAGCGCGTCGATGCCGGTCGACACGACGAACTGGGCCGTCTGGCCGGCGCATTCAACCGCATGGTGGATCGACTGCAAGCAGAACACGAAAACCTGGAGGCGAGGGTACAAGCGCGCACGGCCGAAATTCAACAAGCCAATCGGCGATTGGAAGTGAGCGAACAACGTTATCGTATCCTGGTCGAACACGCGCCCGAGGCGATCGTGGTGTTCGATGCCGAAAGCGGTCGATTTGTCGATGCCAATGACAATGCCCTGCGTCTGTTCGGCATGACGCGCGAACAAATGTTGCGTGCTACGCCGGCGGATTTGAGCCCGCCACTGCAGCCCGACGGTCAGGCCTCCAGCGTGCTCGGCATGGAGCGAATCAACGAGGCGCTGAATGGCGTCACCTCGACCTTCGACTGGGTGCATCGCAATGCCGCCGGGGAGGATATTCCGTGCGAGATGCGACTGGTGCGCCTGCCCGCCGCCGAGGGCCGTTTGGTACGTGGCAGCATCACCGACATCAGCGCGCGCAAGCAGGCCGAGTTGGAATTAAAGCGTCTGAACGATGAACTGGAAGCGCGTGTCCTGCAGCGCACGCTGGAACTCTCGGTGGCGATGGCGGAAGCGGAGCGGGCCAACATGGCCAAATCCGAATTCCTCTCGCGCATGAGCCATGAGTTGCGCACGCCGTTGAACGCGATACTTGGCTTCGGCCAGTTGCTGGAGCTCGAGAAATTGCCCGACGATCAGGGCGACAATGTGCATGAGGTGCTGCATGCCGGCCGACATCTGCTGGAATTGATCAACGAAGTGCTTGATCTGGCGCGCATTGAATCCGGCAAATTCACCATCAGCCTGGAACCGCTTGCGTTGCAGGCCATGATCGAGGACTGCCTGGCACTGATCCGGCCGCAAGCGGAAGCGCGCGGTATCGAGATCGACGCCGCCGGAAACGATTGCCGTTGGCAGGTACGCGCCGACCGCACCCGCCTCAAACAGGTACTGTTGAATCTGTTGTCCAACGCGATCAAATACAACAGTTCGCGCGGCAGGCTGAGCGTGACCTGCGTTGCTCAGGGCGACCACGTTCAGATCCGCGTCAGCGATACCGGCGCCGGCCTCACCCCGGAGCAACTGGCGCGCCTGTTCAAACCGTTTGAACGACTGGATGCCGACAGCACCGGCATCGAGGGCACCGGCATCGGTCTGGCGCTGAGCAAGCGGCTGGTGGAGATGATGGACGGCGAGATTGGCGTCGAAAGCACGCCGGGAATCGGCAGCACGTTCTGGTTGTCGCTGGCGATGGCGGCTGGCGCGCTGGAGACCGTCGCGCCGGAGCGCCCGATTGCAGCCGTGCCGGTCGCCAGGCAAGGACAGTTCGACGTGCTCTGCATCGAAGACAACCCGGCCAATCTGCGCCTGATCGAACGCATCCTGAGCAGCCGCCCGGACATTCGCCTGCTCAGCGCCGGCGCCCCCGGCCAGGGTCTGGAACTGGCGCGGGCGCATCGTCCCGCACTGATCTTGCTCGACATCAATCTGCCGGACATGGATGGCTATGCCGTCATGGCGTGCCTGCGCGAGAGCCCGCTGACCCGCGACATTCCGGTCATCGCCATCAGCGCCAATGCCATGCCGCAGGATCTGGAGCTTGGCAAGGCGGCGGGTTTTACGGATTACCTGACCAAACCATTGGATATCGGCCGGTTCCTGAGCGTGGTAGAAAGCACTCTTGAAAGGACGCTGAAATGATTGATATCTCAGACAAGATGATAGAAACGAAAGGCCAGATGCCGGATGTGCTGGCCTCATCCATCCTGGTGGTGGACGACGAGCCGGCCAACGTGAAGCTGCTCGATCGGACCCTGCGTACCTTTGGTTATAGCGACCTGCTGTCCACGACCGACCCGCGTACCGTGCTGGACCTTTTTCAAAAGCACGGGTTTGACCTGATCATCCTCGACCTCAACATGCCGCATCTGGACGGTTTTGAAGTCATGCGCCAATTGCAGGCGCTTGGGTGCGATGACCTGCCACCCATCCTTATCCTGACCGCCCAGCATGATCAGGAACACCGGGTGCGCGCTCTGAAAGGCGGCGCCCACGATTACGTGACCAAACCGTTCGCGGTGGACGAATTGCTGGCGCGGGTGCGCAACCTGCTGCAGGTGCAGCTCTACCACAAGTCCATGCGCGGCCGGAACCAGTGGCTGGAGGAGCGGGTACAAGAGCGCACACGGGAACTCTACGACACCCGCCTGCAGATCGTGCGGCGACTCGGCCGGGCGGCAGAATTCCGCGACAACGAAACCGGGCTGCACATCGTGCGCATGAGCAAGATGTCGGTGGCGCTTGGCGAAGCATGTGGCATGAGCTCGGAAGACTGCGAATTGCTGCTCAACGCCAGCCCGATGCACGACATCGGCAAGATCGGCATACCCGACCAGATCCTGCTCAAGCCCGGCAAGTTCGAGCCGCACGAGTGGGCCATCATGCAGACCCACACCACCATCGGCGGCGAAATTCTGTCCGGCGACGATTCCGAATTGCTCTCCATGGCCCGCGTCATCGCTCTGAGCCATCACGAAAAATGGGATGGCAGCGGTTATCCCAACGGTCTGTCAGGGGAACAGATTCCGCTCGTCGGGCGCATCGTCGCGCTGGCTGACGTATTTGATGCGCTGACTTCGGAGCGACCCTACAAGAAAGCCTGGACGGTGGAAGCGTCGATGGAATACATCGACGCCAATCGGGGAAAGCATTTCGATCCGCGCTTGGTGGAGCAGTTCCGGACGCGGTTGCCGGATATTCTGGCGATCAAGGATGATTTCGCCGAACCCGATTTACCCGACCCACAACCACCGTCTTGAGCGAGTATGCATTCATCTGCTGCTGATGGATGAAGCCCGGCGTGTTGCCGGTCGGCGCTGTTCGCACCTTGCGGGTGTATCTGCCGTCCCTGCGCGGTGACCAGGTCAGATTCCGCGTTTTTCCGGCCGATCTTCAAGCCTATTCATCAACTTATTGATACGGCTCAAAGTTTCGCGCGCAGCCATTTGGTAAACAGGGTGTCCTTTTCCATGTCATCAGAGGGGTCGCCATGCAACGTCGAGAGTTCCTTGTCCTTGCCAGCTTTCTGATCGCCGGTTGTGCGACCAAACCATCCGCGCCGCCGGAAGTTGCCGGTCTGCGTTTCTCCGATGCGGAACGCAAGAGGATCGTCGATTTCTACGCTGCAGCGCGTGGTCGTTCGCGTTCCGGTCCGGTTCCCGCGCAACGCGCCAAGGCGGGCGATCTGCTGGATTCCGGCCAGCGGCCGAACAAGTTGCCGGTGGACCTGGCCAAGCTGTTGCCGGATCTGCCCGATCCCCATACGCGTCTGGTATTGGGCGCCGATGTGGTGCTGGTCAATCGCAACAGCCAAGTGATCCTGGATGTCATTCCGCAGATCGCTTACTGAATCCAGCCAAACATCGACCAGCCTGCCCGGTTTGCCGGCTCAGTAGTGCGGCGGAATCTCGTCGCGTAAATCGCGTTCTTCCTTCGGTATCAGCGTTTGCAGTTGCTGATGCAGCAGCCGCAACTGCTGTTGCATGCTGTCGAGCTGTTGCTGTTGGTGGAACACGCTGCGATTCAGCGTATCGATCAGGTCTTCGGCAAAGCTCAGTTTGGCTTCAAGTTCGTGGATTCGGTTTTCCATGGGCGTTGCGGGTCGGTGCAAAGTAGCCCGGCGATTGTATGCTGTCGCTTGCCTTAACCACCGCGCCCGCCATGCCTGACAGTCTTGATCTCGCCGCCCAGTTGCTCGATGTCTATCGCACTCGCCAAGCGCTCGACGCGCGTCCGGAAACCGGTCCGTACGACGTTGCGCAGGCCTACGCCGTGCAACGCGCGGTGTGGCGCGAAATGACGCAGGGTGCGCGCCCCGCCGCATGGAAAGTCGGCGCGCCGAATCGCCACACCGAGCCGACTGCGGCGGCGGTGTTTCCGCAACGTGTGACGCACGCTGTCGCTGCCCGGTCAGCCCGGTTTGCGGCAGGCGAGTTCCTCAGTTTGGGGGTGGAGGCCGAGATTGCAGTGTGCTTCGGTTGCGACCTGGCAGCCCGCGATGAACCCTATGGAGCGGACGAGATTCGCGCCGCCATCGCCAGCGCGCATGTGGCGATCGAACTGGTCGATACCCGCCTTGCCGATGCGGACGCTGCCGGCCCGCTGTGGCGGCTGGCGGACAGCCTGCTCAACGGTGGTCTGGTGATCGGCGCCGAGATAGCGAACTGGCGCGACCAGACGTTCTCCGATTTGACCGTCCGCATCGATGTCGATGGCCAGCGTCTGATCGAAACCGTCGGTTGCCAGCCGCTCGACGACCTGCTGTATTGCCTGCCCTGGTGGCTGGCCCGCAATGGCGGCGCCCGGGCCGGCGACATCGTCACCACCGGGGCGTGGAACGGCATGCATCGCATCAGCATGCCGGCCCAAATCAGGGTCGAATTTGTCGGACTGGGCGAGGCCGTGGCGCTTGTCGCATAAGCGCGCGATCAACTCGCCGCTTGCGTCTGCGTCTGTGCCGCTGCCTGGACCGCCGCGAGTTTTTCCGCCGCGCTGTCCAGCATCGCGCGCCGCGATTCCGGCGTTTCCAGGCTGATGCGACCGAGCGTGCCGCTGCGGTAGTCGGTCAGCAGCAGCATGGCGGCGCGTTCGAGATCGAGTTCGCCGGCGCGCCCTTTCAGCAGACAACCGCGTTTGCGCGCCACGCCTTCAAGCACGCCCGCCGCATCCAGTCCTTGCAGCGATAAACCATAGCGCGCGGTGATCAAGTCGCCATAGCGTTCCAGCAGGATGCCGGCGAGAAAGATGGCAACCTCTTCTTCCAGCACTGCATTGCGGCCGATGGCATGGCTGGCGGCGAGCATGTAGCCATCGCTGTCATGTTCGATCTTCGGCCACATCAAGCCCGGCGTGTCGACCAGAATCTGGCGCGGGCTCAGGGTGATGCTCTGCTGTGATTTGGTGATCGCCGGTTCGTCGCCGACCGCAGCGACCTTGCGCTTGACCAGCGCATTCATCAGCGTCGATTTGCCGACGTTGGGGATGCCCATGATCATCATCCGCAGCGGTTTGAAGTTGTCGTCGCGGTGCGGCGCAAGACTTTGGCAAAGACTCGGCAGGCGCGCGATTTCGCCGACTTTCTTGGCCGACACGGCCACCGCCTTGACGCCCTTCTGGTTGTTGAAATAATCGATCCAGGCCTTGGTCACCAGCGGGTCGGCGAGGTCGGACTTGTTCAGCACCTTGAGGCATGGACGCTGGCGGAAGGCGCGCAATTCATGCACCAGCGGATTGCTGCCGGCTTCCGGCAAACGCGCGTCGAGAACCTCGATCACCACATCGATATTGGCCATGGTTTCGGCGGCTTTCTTGCGCGCCGACGTCATGTGGCCGGGAAACCATTGGATGGACATGGGGAATCCGAATGAGGGCTGGACTGCGCATTATCGCGGCAAGCGCCGCCGAAGGCGCTTATTCCCGCGCCTGCTCGCGCAAGAAAGCGCTGGTTTTGCGCGTCCACAACCAGACATAGCGCAACCCGGAGCCCGCCACCGCCAGCGCGGTCAGCAACGCCAGCGGTTCGATGCTCTCGTCCAGACCGAATTCCAGCGCCAGATCGGCCAGCACCCAGGACACCAGCACAAACTCCATGAAGGTCGCGACCTTGCCGGACAGCGTCGGGGTTACATCGAGTTTGCCGGTCAGCCGCCGGTAGGCTTCGGCGCCGGCCAGAATGACCAGATCGCGCACCCACACAACATACAGCAACCACATGGGCAGGATACCGGTCAGCGCCAGCATCGACAGCGTGGTCAACAACATCACCTTGTCGGCGATCGGGTCGAGCCACGCCCCGAGCACGCTGCGCTGATTCAGCCAGCGCGCCAGATTGCCATCCAGCAGATCGGTGATCGCTGCGATCACGAACAGCCAGAACGCGCCGACCACATCATGTTCCAGCAAACGCCAGGCGACGAACGGCGCCAGGACCAGACGCGAAGCGGTAAGCAGATTCGGCAGCGTAAACACGTAAATCCATCCGGCACATAAGTTCAGGGGAAAGATACCAGCGTCTTGCACAAATATCATGTCTGGATGTCTTGTATCTTATTGATCTATTACCCTGCATTCACGCCCGGTTTATTGCCTGTCCATTGCAGAGCAGCCTTGTCTGATCGCGTGCGTTGTCGAGCCGGGTTCACGACATAGTGCGGCTCGATTGAGTCGCGCGGTGAAATCGTCCGGTTTCAGACGCAGGGCCTGATCGTATGCAGCCAGCGCCTGCTCCGGTCGGCCGGTATTGGCGAAGGCATGGCCGAGATTGTTGAAGGCACGGTCGCTGCTTGGGGCTATGCGCTCAGGTTTTGGTCACCACGATCAGGTCCTGCAGCGCCCGCAGCTTGTCGAGCATTTCGTCGCGCAGGGCGAACAATTCCGGCAGGCGTTTGCGCGCGGTTTCGCAGTTGTCGGCGCGGATCAGGTCGAGCAGGCCGGCTTCGTCTAGCGGCTTGTCCAGACAGCATTCGGCGCCGGCGGCGATGATCCGCTGGTAGTGTTCCGGCGTCGGGTAGCCGGTCATCGCAATCACTCGGATGTGACAGGTCTCGGCGTCGGACTTGATCTGGCGGCAAACCTGGAAGCCGTCCAGTCCGGGCATCATCAGGTCCAGCAGCACGATATCCGGGCGGAACACATGCACCAGATGCCCGGCGGTGAACCCGTCATTGGCGAACGCGGTTCGGGCGCCGTTGAAACCATCGAGTAGCGCCGTCAGGTAGCGGGTAATGCCGGCTTCATCATCGACAATCAGAATCCGCCGGCCCGCCGCGCGTGCTGCACCACCGTCCTGCTCGCGTTCACGCTGAAACCGTTCGACGTCCTCGCGCATGAAACGACGATGGCCTCCGTCTGTGGTATGCGCTTTCAGCAGGCCCTTGTCGGCCCATACGCGCAACGTGGCTGGCTGTGACGGACGTCGGGCTGTTCAGGGTTTGTCGCGCAGGGGTTAACTCAGGCGCTGCGGCGTTTGAATTGGCTCAGGCGGAAGCCCAGCAGCCAGAGTGTCGCGAAGTAGACCCCCGCGCCCCCGATCACCAATGCGCTGAGGCGCAGGATGCGTTCGGCAAAGTCGTAAGCGATCCATAGACTTTGCTCACCCATGGTGAACCAGAGCGCCACGCCCATGACGCTCAACGCGGCGCTCAACTTGAGCAGGAAGGTCAGCCAGCCGGTTTGCGGCTGGAAGATGCCGAGCGAGCGCAGTTTGTAGAACAGAATGCCGGCATTGAGACAGGCGCCCAGACCGATCGACAGCGCCAGGCCGGTGTGTTGCAGCGGGCCGATGAACAGCAGATTCATCGCCTGCGTGGCAAGCAGCGTGACAAGGGCGATCTTGACCGGCGTCTTGATGTTCTGCCGGGCATAGAAACCCGGGGCGAGCACCTTGACCAGGATCAGCCCGACCAGGCCGATGCTGTAGGCCACCAGCGCCAGCCGGGTCATTTCCAGGTCGTGCGGGGTGAATTGGCCATACAGGAACAGCGTGGCGATCATCGGGCCGGCCAGCATGCCGAGTCCGACCGCCGCCGGCGCGGCCAGCATCAGCGTCATGCGCAGGCCCCAGTCGAGCAGGCGGGAATATTCCGACGGGTCGTTGTCCGAATAATGCTTGGCCAGCGACGGCAGCAATATGGTGCCCAGTGCAACCCCCAGCATGCCGGTGGGAAACTCCATCAGACGGTCGGCGTAATACAGCCAGGACACGCTGCCGGTGACCAGGAAGGAGGCGAAGATGGTGTTGATCACCAGCGAGATTTGCGAGATCGAAACGCCGAACGCCGCCGGGCCCATCAGATAAAGGATGCGTCGCACCCCCTCGTCGCGCGGCGCCCAGTCCCAGCGCGGCAGATATCCGAGCCGCTTGAGGGCGGGAATCTGCAAACCGACTTGCAACACACCGCCGAGAAAGGCCCCCCAGGCCAGTGCCAGCACCGGCGGATCGAACCACGGCGCCGCGAACAATGCCGCCAGTATCATCGCCACATTCAGCAATACCGGGGTGAACGCCGGCACCATGAAGCGGCTGTAGGTGTTGAGGATGCCGCCGGCGAGAGCGACCATCGACATGAACAGAATGTAGGGAAACACGATGCGGGTCAGTTCCACCGTCATCTCGAACTTCTCCAGATCGTCGCTGAAACCCGGCGCTGTAATCAGCACGATCAACGGCGCGGCGATGATGCCCAGCAACGAGACGCAGGCCACCGCGACGAACAGGATGCTGGCAACCCGGCTGATCAGCAGTTGTGTGGCCTCTTCGCCGCGGCGATTCTTGTACTCGGCAAGAATCGGCACGAAAGCCTGGGAAAACGCACCTTCGGCAAACAGTCGGCGCAGCAGGTTGGGCAATTTGAAGGCGATAAAGAAAGCGTCGGTCATTGCACCGGCGCCAAACGCGCGGGCGATGATCGCATCGCGTGCAAAGCCCAGAATGCGCGACAGCAGGGTCATCGAACTGACGGTGGCCAGGGCTTTGAGCAGGTTCATTGAGTTGCGATGCGGTAGGGAATGGTCGCGGGATGGTAACGAATGGCCGTACAACCGGATAGCCTTGCATCAAGGTTTGCTTGCCTCGGACAAGTTGAGTCAGTATGATGCCGCGTTTTCCAGTTGCGTCCAGATCAATAAGGAGTTCCTGTATGGCTAACAGTGCCCAGGCAAAGAAACGTGCCCGTCAGTCCGCCGTCCTGCGGTTGCATAACATGGCACAGCGTTCGGCTTACCGGACTGCTGTCAAGAAGGTTCGCAAGGCTATCGAGGCCGGCGACAAAACCGCCGCTCAGGCGTTGTTGAATGAAAACATGAGCGTGATCGACAGCCTGGCTGACAAGAACATCGTGCACAAGAACAAGGCGGCGCGTCACAAGAGCCGTCTGTCCGGCGCGATCAAGGCCATGGCCTGATTTTTCCGTTGCAAGCAAAACCGCCCGGCATGCCGGGCGGTTTTGTTTTGTGATCGACTGATCGGTGCGGCGCACGTCGCGCGCGTATGGCGGCGGGTGGGGTGTTTAAAGCAGTTAAGGCAGTGGGCAGGTAAAGGGGCGTTCGGTCTGGCGTCCTGCCATTACCTCGAGATCGTTGTCACGCGCGAAATCCAGCAGAAATTTGAACACCCGCGGATCTTCCGTTTCCAGAATTCTCTGAATGATGACGCAACGCACGCCTTCTCGCGTTACCGGACAGAGTCGGGTGGAATAATGCAGCCGGTTGTCCTGGCTGACGTGCGACAGAACGCTGGCCAGACGGTCGGCCCAGTCGCTCGGGCGAAAGGTCCGGCCCTGGCGGGTAATGCCGCGTATGACCACTTCTGCGGATGCTGGTTCGGTCATGGCATGGACTCGGAATGCGCAATTGGGAAAAAGTGTAACAGAGCACTCGGATATAATGATGCATTGCATCATTTCTTAACAAGGACCCTTTCATGATCCTCGATCACGTCCAGACCGGCAGCAACGTGCCGGACGACATCAACGTCATCATCGAAATTCCCGCCCACGGCGAGCCGATCAAGTACGAGCTGGACAAGGACACCGGCGCGATGTTTGTCGACCGTTTCATGTCCACCGCCATGCACTATCCGTGCAATTACGGTTATGTGCCGCATACCCTGTCCGAGGACGGCGATCCGGTCGATGTGCTGGTGGTGACGCCGATCCCGCTGATTACCGGCGTGGTGGTGCGCTGCCGTCCGGTTGGCATGCTGAAAATGACCGATGAAGCCGGCATCGACGCGAAAGTCATCGCGGTGCCGGTCGATAAATTGACCAGCCTGTATACGCATGTCAAATCGCCGGATGATCTGCCGCAGTTGCTGCTCAAGCAGATTTCCCACTTCTTCGAGCATTACAAGGATCTGGAGCCGGGCAAATGGGTCAAGGTGCAGGGCTGGGAGGGGATTGATGGCGCTCGCGCGGAAATCCTGTCTGGCGTGGCGCGCTATCAGGCGGCGCCGGAAAAACCGCTGTTCTGATCCGGTCAGTGAAAATCTGTCTGCTCTCCGACAGCCACGATAACCGTCGTCTGCTCGAACATGCGGTGCAGGACGCCAAGGCGCGTGGCGCGCAGGCGGTGCTGCATTGCGGCGATGTGGTGGCGCCGACCACGCTGCGGGTGCTGAAAAAGTTCGAACTGCCGGTGCACGTCATTCACGGCAACAACACCGGCGATTTGTACGCCATGTCCAAGTTGTCGCACGAGCCGGACAGCATCGTCCGCTACCATGGCCAGGATGCCGTGCTGCATCTGGGCGGACGGAGCATTTTTCTGGTGCATTATCCGCATTACGCCGCCGCACTGGCGTTGACCGGCGACTACGATCTGGTCTGCTGCGGTCACGACCACAAAGCCAGCGTGTTGCGCGTGGATACGATACGCGGCGGAATCACCCACCTGCTCAATCCGGGGACGGTTGGCGGCGTTGGCGCAAAACCGAGCTACATTCTGATCGATCTGGCGGAACTGACTTTCGCGGTGCTGGATGTTCCCGTCGAGCCGGGCGAAGCCTGCAATACGCCGCCGGTCACGGTGCACGACTGACTAAGGCGCCCCTGATGGGCGCGGCGGTCTGAAGTAGCGCGTATCGTCGTAGAAACGCTCGTCCTGATTGGCCGGCCACCAGCCAGGTATGCCCAGCACCGGCAGTGGAAACAACTGGTCGGGCGATGCGATGGCGGTCGCTTGCCAGCGCAGCGCGAGCGCCGCGTCGACGGTCTCCAGCGGGGTGTCCGGCGGCAGCTTCAGAAACAGACATTTGGCGGTGATGCCGGGCCATGGCCGTGCCAGTTTTTCCAGCACCGCGTGGCCGATGACATAGGCGCCGACTTGTGTCCAGAGCGGCCGTCGATCGACCAGCGCCTGGCGCCAGCGGCGCGCCGCCAGCAGTTCGATCAGGCGTTCATCTTCGCCGATCAGCAGCAGCCCGCTTTCATCGAACAGGGTGGCCGCATCCGAAACCGGCATGCGGTTGCGGCCGGGTAGCAAGGCGGTTTGATGCGTCGCGTTCAAGGCCGCCTTGGTCGCCGGAAAGGTCAGCCAGATCAGCGCGTTGAACAGATCGTGCCAGTTGCGTTCCCGGCTGGGTACGTTGCCGCTGGCATGAATGCCGAGTTCATATTCAAGTTGTCCGCAGGGGGATGTTTGTGGTGTGAAACGCAGCGGCAAGCCGCCGGCGTTGCGCAGATCCTGGCGTGCGGCAAAACCGTTCAACGTCGCCAGATCCGGCCATGCGGCATTCGGCAACCGATCCAGCCAGGGGCGCAGATGGGCGAACGCCGGCAGGCCGGCATATTCCTTGTGCCAGGTGTCGGGCATCAGACTGCGAGTTCGGCCAGACGGGCGCGGTATTGCCGGGTCAGCGGGTGTTCGCCGCCGAGCATGCCGAACAGCGCCAGCATGGCGCGACGGCCGATGTCGTCACGGAAACTCGGCGCCAGCCGGGCGATATCCAGCAGTTCCCGCAAGGCCTGTTCCGGCTGGTCGTCGAACAGCGCACGGGCCGCCCGGGTCAGGCGAGCCTCCAGTGTGTCGGTATCGGTTTCGGTGTCCTGATTCGCCGCTTCGATCAACTCCAGATGCACCAGCAGTCCGGCGATGTTGTCCTGCGCTCGCGCCGGCGCCGGCAAGGCGGCGAGCAGGGCCAGCGCTTCGTGCGGTCGCCCGGCCAGAGTGAGCAATTTCGCCAGGTCGGCGGCGACCGCCAGATCGCCCGGATTGTCCACCGCAATGCGCGCCAGCACGGCAATCGCTGCCTCGCTGTCGCCATCCTGATGCAGGCGCAGGGCGTTGATCCGCAGTCGATCCTGGTCGCTGGCGAGAAACCGCCCGAGCGCGGCATGGAAGGTGGCGTCGCTTTCCGCACCGTGAATGGTGTGCACGGCTTCGCCGTGGAGAAAGAACTTCACCGTCGGTACGCTGGTCACGCCGAACCCGCGCGCGCGCTGACCGAGTTCCTCGGTATTGACCATCACCAGCAGAAAGCGACCGCCATATTCGGCCGCCAGCTTGACCAGCCGCGGCATCAGCAGCATGCAGGGGCCGGCCTTGGGCGACCAGAAATGAGCCAGCACCAGACCGCGTTGGGAATTGCCGAGAATCAGCGCATCGAAATTGTCGCGCGTGGCATCGAAAACGTAGGGCGTAAGTGACATCAGAGTTCCTGGTAACCCCAGAGCAGCGGCCAGGTGATCGGCGGCCAGGCTGGATCCGGGGTGAGGTGATTGCGCATCGCATACAGGCGGGTTTCGAGATTGCGTTCGCGCGGGGTAGCCAGCGCTCTGCCGCGCGCGTCGAGAAAACTGGTGGCGAAACGCACATGGCCGTTGCGTCCCAACCGGGTGATGCAGGCGGTTTCGCGATTCGCCAGGCGCACCAGCGTACCCGGCGGATACAGTCCGACACGGCGTAACAGCAGGTTGACGATCTGCGTGTCCAGTTGCGCGCGTTCCCCGCCGAACCATTCCTTGAAGGCCAGTCGCAGCGACTTTGGCGGGCGATAGTGGCGACTGGCCAGCTTGTCGCAGTAGATATCCGCGACATGCAGAATCCGCGCTGAGAGGCTGATCCGGGCGGCGGTCAAATTGTCGGGATAGCCGCTGCCATCCATGTTCTCGTGATGCTGGCGCACGCAGTCCAGCCATTCCGGGTCGGTTGCACCGGATTGTTCCAGGAAGCGCGCGGAATCGCCCGGATGCGCGCGCATCGCCATCTGGTCGGTGCTGGACAAAATGCCGCCGAGCTGTCGATCATGCAGGCCCATGTTGGCGATGTTCATGGTCAGCGCGGCGGCGGCCAGGCTTTCGATCCGCTGTTCGGTGAATTCGAGCTGATCGGCCAGCAGGATCGAGATGAACAGCGCATGCAGATCGTGATTCAGGCCGGGCGACGCCACCGGCGCAAGCCGCGGATAACCGAGACAGGCATCCGGATCGATGCGGAACAGGGCGATGAAGGCCCGTGCCAGCAGATGCAATTCGGCCACCGAGAGCTCGGCTTGCGGCCTGGTGAGCAGTTTCGCCGTATGTGCGGCGATTTCGCGCAGTCGCTGCAAGGGCTGGATCGAGTCGTTATCGGCCACCGCCTGCCGATACAGCGCACGCGCAGCGAGTTTCTGGAAGTGCGCCGCATCCGCCAGATACATGCCGGCGCCGGCCAGCAATACGCCTGATTCGCTGAACAGGTCGTAGGGCAACGTCTGGCCGATGAATGCGGGATCAAGCTGGACGGGGCGCAGCAAGTCAACGTTCTCCAAGTTCGAAACAGGAAATGTGTCAGCCCGGAGTATCATGCAATGCACGCAACCGTGGGAGTCCCCGACATGACCGTACATGCTTTGAATGACCAGGAAATCCGCCTGCTGCGCGAGGAAGTCGAGTTGTTGATGGGCGAGCGCCAGAAGTTGTTGCAGGTGACCGGCGCCGCCGCTGTGCTGGTGGCGAATCTGGATTCCGATAACCTGCCCGACGATCAGGACACCATCGATGCCGCCGAGGTGCTGGCGGAAAGCTTGAATGCCCTGAGCGAGGAAACGCTCAAGGACGCACTCGATTCGGTACGCGCCGAATTCGATCCGGAAGCGCAGAAGAACGATATGCGCGCCAACTGATGCGCTGCTCGCCAGGTGGCGAACCGGAACGACGCTTTATATCCTCGCTCTGGTCGAGTTATGGCAAGGCTCCACGCCGAGCCTGCCCCTTTTATCCCGACAGACGGCTAGACGTTGGGGGTTTCCGCCAGGATCAGATCCCACAGTTCCCAGGACAGGGCGGCTTCTTCGGGGCTGACCCGGCGCACCGCCTGACCGTTGCTGACCATGACGAAATCGCCAATTTCCGGCGGGTCGTACTGCACCAGAAAAAGCGAAACATCTCGGTATTCACCGCGGGCTTCGCATCGCGCATTGAGGCCGTCGACACGGGTGATGCACATGGGAAAGGCGAGGCACATTGGGGGCGAAATATTCAGTGGTTCAAAGATCAGTATAAGTGATTGAATCCAGACGACATAGTCTTAAATGTCGAAAAAAAACAGAAAGAAATCAGTATCTTGACTAAATTGCTCAGTTGTTCTTGCTGCAGGTGCGAATTATCATGGAGCCATCATGCGAACCCTGATATTGGGCATTGGTAATACTCTTTTGACTGACGAAGGTGTCGGCATCCATGTGTTGAATGCATTGGAGCCGGACTTGGTTGGTCTTTCCTACGCAGCGGATATCACTCTGCTCGATGGCGGTACGTTGTCGTTCACGCTGGCCGGGCCGATTGAAGAGGCCGAAGCGCTGATCGTGGTCGATGCAGCCAATATCCAGGCAGCACCGGGCGAATGGAAACTGTTTCAGGGCGAGGCGATGGATGCCTTCCTGATGGGCAACCGCAAGTCGACGGTGCATGAGGTCGGTCTGACCGATCTGCGCGCCATCGCCATCCTTGCCGGTCATTGGCCGGAAAAGCGCGCCATGATCGGAATCCAGCCGGATATCGTCGATTGGGGCGAGCAGGCCACCCCGGCGGTTGCCGCCGCGATTGCGCCGGTCTGCGCCGCCATCCTCGAATTGCTCAAGGACTGGAACCATGCCGCTTGACGCCATCCCCATCGTCGTCATCAAACCTTCAGAAAATTCCGCTGTTGCCGATAGCGGCTTGTCCGGCAATGCCCCGGTGCTGTTGCGCGAGATTGCGCAACTGGCGGCGAAGTTGCTGGAATCCGGCGAAGCGTCGGCCATTGATCTGCGAGCCTTGCCGCTGACCCCGGCCGACCTCGACTGGTTGCGCGAGACGCTGGGACGCGGGCAGGTGGCGGCAACGCTGGAAGCGGAAGGGGAGTCGACCTTGACTGAAACGGTGTGTCCCGGCGTCTGGTGGGTGACGCATCACAATGAAAACGGCGCTGTTGCGTCGGAGTTCATCGAGGTGACATTCGTTCCTGAGTTGCTGAAAGCGCATCCGGATGATGTAAAAATTGGATTAGAACATCTTGAATTACTGATTTCTGATCTAAGCTGAAACTGATCGATTTTTCGCTGTTGTGAATTGTTGTGTTCTGAGCCAGGAGGCGAAGCATCATGCAAGGTCCATTGATTGACACCCTCGCGCGGCAAGGCGTCACCCGTCGCGCTTTCATGAAGTATTGCGCCACCCTGGCGTCGATGATGGCATTGCCGCCAGCCGCTGGCCGGGCGATGGCGGAAGCCATGGCGGCGGTACCCGCCGCTTCGAGACGGCCGTCGGTGATCTGGTTGCCGTTCCAGGAATGTACCGGCTGCACCGAATCCATCACGCGTTCGCATTCGCCCTCGATCGAGGGGCTGATCTTCGACGCGATCTCGCTTGATTATCAGGAAACCCTGATGGCGGCGGCCGGGCATCAGGCCGAGGAAGCATTGCATAACGCGATGAAGGAAAACGCCGGCAAGTATCTGTTGATCATCGATGGCTCGATTCCGTTGGGACTGGACGGCGCCTATTCCTGCATCGCCGGCAAATCGAATCTCGAATCCTTGAAGGAAGCTGCCGCAGGCGCCGCCGCGATTGTCGCGATGGGCTCCTGCGCAGCCTACGGCGGCATTCCGAAGGCGAATCCGAACCCGACCGGCGCCGTTTCGGTGTCGGACATCATCAAGGACAAGCCGATCATCAACATCCCCGGCTGTCCGCCGATTCCGGTGGTGATGACCGGCGTGCTGGCCCACTTCCTGACCTTCGGCAGCCTGCCGGAAATGGACAGCAAGGGCCGTCCGAAAGCGTTCTACGGCGAAACCATCCACGATCGCTGCTATCGCCGTCCGTTCTACGATCAGGGCAAGTTCGCCCACACCTTCGACGACGAGGGTGCGCGCAACGGCTGGTGTCTGTTCGAGCTCGGCTGCAAGGGTCCGGTGACCTACAACGCCTGCGCCACGGTGAAATGGAATGCCGGCACGTCCTGGCCGGTCGAGTCCGGGCACGGTTGCCTGGGCTGCTCGGAACCCGATTTCTGGGATGGCGGCGGTTTCTACAAGGCGTTGTCGATGCCGGCCGATCCGTTGAAGATGGGCGCCGCCGCTGCGGCGGTCGGCGCTGCAGCCGGCGTGGCATTGAGTTTCGCCAACCGCGGCAAGAAGAGTGCCGCCAAGTCGGCGCACGAGACAACCACCTTGGCTGATCTGGAGAAATAACCATGAATGACATGCAATTTCTGACCTGGGTGCGCGGCACCGGGCTCGATATCGCGGTAGGCATTTTCGTGCTGGGGGTGCTGTGGCGACTGATCGAGATTTATTCCCTGGGCCGCAAGATGGATCTGTCCCCGCCCCGCGAAGCCGCCGGCGCGTCCGGCTGGCATACGATCTTTCGCCGCTCCGTGCCGCCGCCCGGCATGGTGAAGCGGTCGCCGGTCAGCTACATCGGCGGCTATACCTTCCATATCGGCCTGGCCATCGTGGTATTCCTGTTTGCGCCGCACATTCTGCTGATCAAGGATCTCACCGGTCTGTCGTGGCCCGCCCTGCCGTCGCAGTTCATCGACCTGGTGACAGTCATCACCATGGCCGCGATGGTGGTGGTGCTGGCCGATCGCATCAACAAGCCGGTCAAGCGTTATCTCAGCACCTTTGGCGACTGGTTCACCTGGACCCTGACCTTCCTGCCGCTGCTGACCGGCTGGCTGGCGGTGCAGCATCTGCTGCTGCCGTATACCTGGATGCTGGCCCTGCATATCCTGTCGGTCGAACTGCTGCTGATTTTCCTGCCGTTCACCAAGTTGTTCCACGCCTTCACCGTATTCGGCTCACGCTGGTACATCGGCAAAATCAACGGTCATAGGGGAGTACCTGTATGAGCGCCTCACTGCAGAAGGGCATCAACGCCCTCAAGGAAGTCATCGACGCCCCCATCGCGAGTTATTTCAACAGCTGCGTGCATTGCGGCCTTTGCGCCGAGGCCTGTCTGTTCTATTTGGAAACCGGCGATGTTAAATACACGCCGATACACAAGCTGGAACCCCTGCGCCGCGTGTATGAGCAGGAATACACCTTGCTCGGCCGGCTGGGGAAAATGGTCGGCCTCTCCAAGGCGGTGACCGATGACGAGCTGGAAGAGTGGAAGGAACTGGTCTATGACAGTTGCACCATGTGCGGCCGCTGTTCCATGGTCTGCCCGGTCGGCAACGACATCGTCTACATGGTGCGCAAGTTGCGCGAGGGCATGGCCGTCTCGGGCCACGCTCCGGACGGCATCAAAGGCGCCACCAAGCGCACGGTAGAGATCGGCGGCCCGATGGGTCTGAAGTGGCCGGCGGTGGCGAACGTCATCAAGAAGGCCGAGGCGGCCACCGGCGAAACCATCAACGTGGATAAGCCGGATGTCGACTATCTGGTGCTTCTGTCCTCCATGGAGATCGTCAACTTTCCGGAGTACCTGGAAGCCCTGGTGAAGATATTCAAGAAGGCGGGCATCACCTTCACGCTGGCCTCGGACGCTTTTGAGGCGACCAACGCCGGCATCCAGATTGGCGCCTCTGACATCGCCAAGGTGATCGTCTCCCGCATCGTCAATTCTGCCGAGAAGCTGAAGGTCAAATATGTCCTCTCCCCCGAGTGCGGCCACGCCTACATGGCGATCCGCTGGGAAGGTCCCAACCTGATAGGTCGTCCCTACAACTTCCAGGTTGTGCACGTACTCGAACTGCTGGATGACCTTCGCAAGAAGGGCGTGCTTAAGATGAAGGACAAGTTCAAGGATCCGTTGATCCTGCACGATCCCTGTCAGATCGTGCGCCGGGGCGGCGTGCTTGAATCGCCGGAGCCCCTGATCCAGGCGGTGGCCGAGAATTACATTCCCATCGTTGATAAGCAGAAGATGAACTGGTGTTGCGGCGGCGGCGGCGGCGCCTCAGCGATACACACCGATGAAGCCGAAGCACTGCGGGCCAAGGCTTTCCGGATCAAGAAGCGTCAGATCGAGGAAGCCGGTGTCGATACCATGGTGACCTTCTGCGCCAACTGCCGGATCGTGATCGAGGAAGGCATCGACCACTACGAAATGAACACGAAGTTGCTCGGCTTGACCGAACTGCTCGCCGAACACCTGGAGGACTAAAACATGAGCACAGCACAACGCTTCGTCGTTGACCCCATCACCCGCATCGAGGGCCATTTGCGCATCGAGGCGGAAACGGACGCCAGCGGCTTGATCACCAGCGCCTATTCCGCCGGCACCATGGTGCGCGGTATCGAAATCATCCTGCGCGGCCGCGATCCGCGTGACGCCTGGGCTTTCGCCCAGCGCATCTGCGGCGTCTGCACCCTGGTGCATGGCCTGGCCTCGGTGCGTTCGGTGGAAGATGCGCTGCATCGGGCGATTCCGACTTACAGCATTCCGCAGAATGCCGAACTGATCCGCAACCTGATGATCGCCGCGCAGTATGTGCATGACCACGTCATGCACTTTTACCACCTGCACGCGCTCGACTGGGTCGATGTGGTGTCGGCATTGAAGGCGGACCCGAAGGCCACTTCGGCGCTGGCGCAGAGCATTTCCAGCTATCCGAAATCGTCGCCGGGATACTTCGCCGAAGTGCAGAAGAAATTGCAGACCTTCGTCGAGCAGGGGCAACTGGGCATTTTCGCCAACGCCTATTGGGGACACCCGGCCTACAAGCTGCCGCCGGAAGCCAACCTGATGGCGGTCGCGCATTACCTGGAAGCGCTGGCCTGGCAGCGTGACGTGGTCAAGCTGCATGCCATCTTCGGCGGCAAGAATCCGCATCCCAACTTTGTCGTCGGCGGCGTGCCTTCGGCGATTTCGGTGCAGACTGCGGCGGAGAACAAGGTCGGCGGGCAGTCCGGCACGGCGGTCAACATGGTCGGTCTGCAGATCGTGCAGAGCGTCATCAAGCAGATGCGCGATTTCGTCGATCAGGTCTATGTGCCGGACACGCTGGCCATCGCCTCGTTCTACAAGGACTGGGGCGGCATTGGTGATACCGGCGGCAATTTCCTGTCGTTCGGCGACATGCCTTCAAAGGGCTTCTGGGATACCGATTCCTATCTGATCCCGCGCGGCGTCATCCTGAACAAGGACATCAGCAAGATCCATCCGATCGATCTGGATGCCGACAACGAGATCCAGGAATTCATCAATCATTCCTGGTACAAGTACAGCCAGGGCGACGGCCAGGGCTTGCACCCGTTCAAGGGCGAGACCGAGCTCAACTACACCGGCCCGAAACCGCCGTACGAACTGCTCGACGTCGACAAGAAATACTCCTGGCTGAAATCGCCGCGCTGGCAGGGCAAATCGATGGAAGTCGGCCCGCTTGCCCGCGTGCTGCTGATGTATGCCAACACGGAATCCGCTGCGCACAGGCAGACCAAGGAACTGGTCGACTATGCGCTGAAGACGCTCGATGTACCGGTTACCGCGCTGTTCTCGACTCTGGGTCGTACGGCTGCGCGCACGCTGGAATCGAAAGTCCTGGCCGACAGCATGCAGGGCATGTTCGACCAGTTGATGGCCAACATCAAGGCCGGCGACGTGCGCACCTTCAACGATCAGTACTGGGATCCGTCGACCTGGCCGCAGCACATGCACGGTGTCGGTCTGCTGGAAGCGCCGCGCGGCGGTCTTTCGCACTGGATCAACATCGACGGCGGCAAGATCAGCAACTATCAGGCCGTGGTGCCCAGCACCTGGAATGCCGGTCCGCGCGACACGCTGGGGCAACCCGGCGCCTACGAGGCGGCATTGCAGCACAACCACGTGATGCACGATCCGAAGCAGCCGCTGGAAATTCTGCGCACCATTCACAGTTTCGATCCTTGTCTCGCCTGTGCGGTGCATGTGACCGATCCGAATGGTGAAGAACTGGTGCAGGTGAAGATCAAGTAGGCTCAACGCCGTCCTTCCCCGGAAGGGCGGCGCCTGTAACCGGTTCATGCGGTCAACGCGGGTTTCGAACACAGGTTTCAAATCATGGAAGACCATCTCAAACGATTGTTGGAAGCCGAGGCTCGGGCGCAAGGCATCATCGAAGCGGCCAGCCATGAGCGGCAGCGCTCGTTGGACGACGCTTTGGCCAGCGTGCATGATGCCGAAGCACGCTTCGAGGCCGGTCGCGCCGAATTGCGGGCGCCGTTTCTGAAGGAGGCCCAGAGCCGCGCCGATCAGGCGGTCGCCGAACTGGTCCGCAAATATGAGGAACGCCAGCGCAATCTGCGCGAAATGGCGTCACGTCACGAACAGGAGGCGGTTGACGCCGCGCTGGCTCTGCTGCTCGACCCGGTCGTATGAATCTCGGCGTATTTTACGCAGGATCATGTCCGCCTATCTAAATACCCGCGTCAGTCTCTATTCCGTCAATCTGTGGCAGGCGACGGATTTCGACGCGCTGCTGCGCACGCCGGATGCCGAGATGGCCGATACCCTGGCCGAACGAGGTCTGCTGCAACTGGCCGCCGGATTCAACGCACCGGAGCAGGCTGGCCAGGCCAACGACCCGTTGTCGCTGGAGCAACGCATCATTGCCCAGACCCTGGATGAAACCCGCGTGCTGATTCGCCCTCTGAGCGGCGCTGCGCGCAGTTTCCTGATCTACTGGACGGCTCGCTTCGAGGTGACCAATCTGAAGACTCTGCTGCGCGGCAAGATGACCGGTGAACGTCCGGCTGCCTTGCTCGGCCGCCTCACCCCGATGGGCTCGTTCGGGCGACTGGACAACCAGGAACTGGCCCATGCCGAGGATGTCAGCGAACTGCTGCGCCGGCTCGAGGCCGGGCCGTATGCCGGCATCGTGCGGCAGGCGCGACGCGCTTTCGAACAGAGTCACGACCCGTTCAATCTCGATGCCGCGCTGGACCGGGCCTACTACGAAGGGCTGGCTCAACGCGCGCGGGTGCTGGAAGGTTGCGCCGGCGCCGGTTTTCGCGGTTTGCTTGGCAATCTGATCGACCGCATCAATCTGGTCTGGCTGCTGCGTTACCGGTTCAATTACAACCTGCCGCCGGCCCAGGTGTATTTCCTGCTGGTCGGGGCGCATTACAGCCTGACCGGCGCCCGTTTGCGCAATCTCTCGGCATTGGGCAGCCTGGAGGCGGTTTTGGCCGAGTTGCCGCAGGAATGGCGTGCGCGTCTGGCCTCCGCCAGCGATATTCCCGGTGTATTTGCAATCATGGAAAAGATCGCGGCGGAGCATGCGCTGAAGGTGTTGCGTTCCAGCGCGCCCGCGATCAGCCGGGCCTTTGCCTACCTGATCCTGCGCGAGCGCGATCTGCGCGCGGTGCGTGCGGTGCTGCGCGGACGCCATCTCGGCCTTGCCGGCGCCGACATCCGTCTCGCCCTGCAGCGGACGCCGTTGGAGGTCATGTAATGTTTCGCGCCGAACCACTGGTCAAGATCCAGATGCTGATGCTCGCTTCGGAAGCGCCGGACGCCGCGCTGACCCTGGCGCGCTTCGGTGTGTTCAATCCAAGCGAATTCACTGCGACATCCGATAAGCGCCTGACCTTGCCGGAACTGTTGCCCGATGCGCCCGCTGAACAGTACCGCGAGGCCTGGCTGGAGGCTGAATCGCGCCTGTCCAAACTGCTCGAGCAGTGTGGTGACCTGGGGCCGCTGCAGGTTCCGGCCGATGCCGCCGCGCCGTCGCTGGACGATTTGCGGGAACTCAATACCTGGCTGAAGGAAGTCTGGACCGCCTGTCTCGCCTGTCATGACGGCGAGGAGCGCATTCAGGACGAGCGCAAGCATCTCGATGCGCTGGAAGAAACTCTGTCCAAACTGGAGCGACTGAATGTCGATCTGGCGCGCCTGCTGCACAGCGACAGCCTGCTGAGCGTCAATATCGGCAGCCTGCCGGCGAACGGTCTGAAGCGGGTGTCGGAAGCGCTGTCGATGACCGGCACGCTGGTGTCGCGTTTCGATCATGTCGGTGATCATGTCTACGCCGTCATCGCCGGACCGCGCACGCGCCAGGAGGAAGTCCGCGGATTGCTGGCGCAGGCCGGCTGGCGCGAACTGGCTGTGCCGGAAGAGTTGCGCACTCATCCGCAGGAAGCCCGTGCCTGGCTGGAAGCCGAGCGCAAACGGCTGGAGGATCTGTCCGGCGCCGAATGCAAGATACTTGGCGTGATGCGCGAACAGTTCGGTCCGCGCCTGGGGGAGGCCCGCCTGCGCGTTGCGCTGGCGCGGCCGCTGGCCGAGGCGGCGCTGAACGGCGTGCGCGGCAAGGGCGGGCTGGCGGCCCTCGCCGGATGGGTGCCGCGGCGGCAGCTGGATGAATTGCGCGCCGCGCTGGAAGCCCGCTTTCATGGCCGTTACCTGATCGATGTGCATGAACCCGGCCCGGACGAGGCCGCCGATGTGCCGTCGCTGGTGCGCTATCCCGGCTGGCTGAAGCCGTTTGTGCCGCTGGTTAAGAGTTATGGCGTCCCGCGCTACGGCGAATTCGATCCGGCCTTGCCGTTTGCCTTGACCTATCCATTTCTGTTTGGCGCGATGTTCGGCGACATCGGTCACGGCGGCGTCATCCTGCTGCTGTCGCTGTTGTTCGCGCACAAGCTGGGGCGGATTGCCTGGGTCGGCATTTCCGCAGGTGCGGCATCGATGGTGTTCGGCGTGCTCTACGGCAGCATTTTCGGTTACGAGGATATTCTCGAACCGGTCTGGCTGTCGCCGCTGCACAACCCCTTGCATGTCTTGAGTCTGGCGGTGGGGTTCGGCGTCGGCTTCATCGTGTTCACCCTGCTGATCAATGCGCGCAACAAATGGGTTGCCGGGCACCGTCTCGATGCGCTGTTCGATTCCACCGGGCTCGCCGGTCTGGTGTTCTATCTTGGCACGGCGACCGGGCTCGCCAGCGTCGCGGGTGCATCGATCGTCGCCGGCATCCCCCAGAACCTGGCCTGGACAGCGGCTATTGTCGGCATCGTGGTGGTGGCCGGGTTCAAGTGGTATGAAGCCAAAGGCGGTATCGGCGAACGTGTGCTGGTCACCGCGATCGAGACGCTGGAAACGGGCATCAACCTGTTTTCCAACACGCTTTCATTCATGCGGGTGGCGGCATTCAGCCTGAATCACGTCGCGCTGGCGCTGGCCGTTTTCACGCTGGCGGCCGGAATGTCGGTAGCCGGACACTGGTTCACCATTACGTTGGGCAATGTCGTCATCATCGTTCTGGAGGGCGGCATCGTCGCCATCCAGGCGCTGCGTCTGATGTATTACGAAGGGTTCTCGCGTTTCTTCAGCGGCGATGGCGTCGAATTCGTGCCATTGAGGCTGGAAGGGCAGGCAATCAAGCATTGAATCGGATGTTCGGTTTTTTACGTCAAGGAGATATAAATGAGTTGGCTGATAGCATTGATGGGGTTGTCCGTGGCGGCGACCATAGGTGCGGGTTTATGGCTTGAATTGAAACCGCGACAGTTGCCGGCTCCAGCCTGGCTCAAAGGCGGTCTGCTGGCCAATCTGGCTTTGTTCGCGGCCGGCATGGCGGGCGCCATGCTGCTCGGCGTCAACGAGGTCATGGCGGCGGAACCGGCGGTTGCCAGTGGCGAGATTTCCACCGGCCTCGGCCTGGCTTTGCTCGGCGCCGGCTTGCCGACCGGGCTTGCCGCGATCGGCGCAGCGATTGCGCTGGGTCCGATCGGTTCCGCATCGCTGGCCGTGATCGCCGAAAAACCGGAAATGTTCGGTCGCACGCTGATCTTCATGGGTCTGGCCGAAGGTATCGCGATTTACGGTCTGGTCATGTCCATCCTGTTGCTCGGCAAGCTGTAAGCGAGAGACACGTCGACATGGAAACCGCACCTGGCAGCGCGCGTCTGGTGGTGATCGGCAGTGCCGGACTGGCGGACGGATTCAGCCTGATCGGCGCGGAGATCCATGCCGATGCGGATCCCGCCAAGGTGGAAGAAGTCCTCGGCCAACTGGTGAAGAGTGGCGATGAAGCCTTGGTATTGCTGGAGTCGCATCTCGCCCACGCCGGCGGCCACTGGCTGGATCGACTGCGCAATGAAGGCGGGCGCATCGTGGTCACCGAGTTGCCGCCGCTGGCCGCCCCCTACGACTATGCGCCCGCCGTCGATGATGTCGTGCGCGCCGTGCTCGGGCCGGAAGCTTTGAAGTAGGCAGAACATCATGGATAGCGAACATGGATACCGATAGCCAAGTCACCCAACTCGAGGCAGCGCTGCTGCGGCAGGCCGAAACCCTGGCGCGGGAGCAGCGCCAGAACGCCGAGGTATTGCGCTCGCGCATCCTGGCCGAGTCGCTCGACAAGCTTAAACTCGCCGAGGAGCGCGAGGTGCTGGCCGCCAAGGCAGAGGCGGAGCGGCGTGTGCGCCGCCAGTCGCAGGCGGCGGAAACCCGGCTGGCTTCCGAACTCGATCGCCTGCGCTGGGCGCTCACCGAAGCCACGCTGTCGGGGGTCAAACTGGCGTTCCAGGAACTGGTCAACGATGAACCCGCCTATCTGGGCGTGCTTGAAGCCTGGCTGGCCGCCGCCGCTCAGGTGTTGCCGGCGGGAGACCTGGTGGCCGAGGTACGTCGCGAGGACGGAAAAATGCTGGCGGCGGTCTGGGACGACTTGAGCGCGCGTGCCGCACCGGGACGCCAGGTGAGCTTGCGCAGCCACAATCAGCCCAGCGAAGGCGGCATCCGCGTGCGCATGGCCGATGACCGCGCGCAGCTCGACCAGACGTTCGAGGCGCGTCAGTCCCGCCTGTCCGACGAACTGGCGCGCGTGGCGATGGAACGCCTGTTCGCCAGCGCGCCGGATCTGGGCACGCTGGTCCATGGATAACGATTAGGAATTCACGATGGGCAAAATTCTCGAAATCAACGGCCCTCTGGTGAAGCTGGAGTTGCCGGAAACCGTGCTCGGCGAGCAGGTGCGCGTCGGCCGGATCGGCCTGGTCGGCGAGGTGATTGGTCGCGATGGCGAAACGGCTTTGGCGCAATTGTATGAAGACACCGCCGGACTGCGGCCGGGAGAAGTCGCCGAGGGCCTGGGATGGCCGTTGTCGGTGGAACTCGGGCCGGGGCTGCTGGGCGCCATTTTCGACGGTGTGCAACGCCCGCTGGAGGCGGTAAGGGTGCAAAGCGGCGACCGCATGGCGCGCGGTGTTGCGGTGCCCTCGCTGCCGCGCGACAAACGCTGGCATTTCGTGCCGGATCCGCATCGCCGACCCGGTACGCCACTGGCTGGCGGTGATGTGCTGGGCACGGTGCAGGAAACCGAATCGATATTGCATCGCATCCTGACGCCGCCGCTGCTGCATGGCGAGTTGCTGGAACTGGCGCCGGAAGGCGATTACACGATCGAGGAAATTCTGGGCCGCGTGCGCTTGCATGATGGCCACATCGAGAAACTGCACCTGTTCCATCGCTGGCCGGTGCGCACGCCGCGCCCGTTCAAGCGGCGCGATCATGCGGTGGCGCCGCTGATCACCGGGCAGCGCATTCTGGATACTTTCTACCCGCTGCTGAAAGGCGGCAAGGCGGCGATCCCGGGCCCGTTCGGCGCCGGCAAGACCATGTTGCAGCAGCAGATCGCACGCTGGTGCAACGCTGAGATCGTGATCTATGTCGGCTGCGGCGAACGCGGCAACGAACTCACCGATGTGCTGGAATTCATGCCGGAGCTGAAGGATCCGCATACCGGTCGGCCATTGATGGAACGCACGCTGCTGGTGGCCAACACGTCCAACATGCCGGTGGTGGCGCGCGAAGCTTCGGTGTACGTCGGCATCACGCTGGCCGAGTATTTCCGCGACCAGGGTCTCGACGTGGTGATGGTGGCGGATTCCACCAGCCGCTGGGCGGAGGCGCTGCGCGAAGTCGCCGGTCGACTTGGACAGATGCCGGTGGAGGAAGGCTATCCGGCTTATCTGGGTTCGCGCCTCGCCGCCTTCTACGAACGCGCCGGACGGGTGGAAACCATGGCCGGGCATCATGGTTCGGTGACTCTGATCGGCGCCGTTTCACCACCCGGTGGCGATTTCTCCGAGCCGGTGACCAGCCACACCAAGGAAATCATCCAGACTTTCTGGGCGCTGTCGAAAGAACTGGCGGATGCCCGCCACTATCCCTCGGTCGACTGGCTGGAGAGTTTTTCCGGCTATATCGGCTCCGCCGCCAAATGGTGGGCAGAGAATGTGGATCCGAACTGGGAACGCGATCGCGCCGAGGCGCTCGACCTGTTGTCGGCCTCCGAGGAGTTGCAGCGCATTGTCAATCTGGTCGGCGTCGAGGCGCTGTCCTCCGAACAACGCTGGACCCTGGAGGCCGCCGGTCTGATCAAGGAAGGCCTGTTGCAACAATCGGCGATCGACGAGGTCGACAGTTTTGCATCGCCGGAGAAACAGTACGCCTTGCTCTCGGCGTTGCTGGAAATCTTCCGTCAGGGCATGAAGCTGGTGAAAATGGGCGCTCCCGCCCGCAGATTGATCCAGATGCCGTTGCTGGCGCAGGCGCGGCGATGGAAGAGCCAGCATACATCGGAAGACATTGCCGCTTTGCGCAGCAAGATCGCGGCGATTCCAGGCGAGTTCGGCAAGATGATGCTGGAATACGAACAGACCGCCTGAGACAGACCACACTGCGAGCAACACCATGAAAAACATCGAATTTCGAACCGCAACTTCCGCCCAGGGCGGGCTCCTGGTGATGGGGGGGGTGCCCGGCGTGGCCGCAGGTTCTCGCGTGCAACTGCGGGATCATGCCGGACGCCTGCGCTCCGGACTGGTGATTCGCGCCGCCGATGACGCCGTGCTGGTGGAGGTGTTCGAGGGTACCGACGATCTCGATCTGGAGCGCACCTGGGTCCGCTTCCTCGACGAGCCGTTCAAATTGCCGGTATCGCGCGACATCCTCGGTCGCATTTTCAACGGTGCGGGTCTGCCGCGTGACGGCCGACCGCCGATCATTTCCGCCGACCGCCGCGACGTCAACGGCGAGCCGCTGAATCCGGCGGCGCGCGCCTATCCGCGTGAATTCATCCAGACCGGCATCTCCGCCATCGACGGCATGAACTCGCTGACGCGCGGTCAGAAACTGCCGATTTTTTCCGGTGGCGGTCTGCCGCACAACCGGGTGGCGGCGCAGATCGTGCGGCAAGCCAAGCTTCTGGGCGATGCTGCTTCCGAGTTTGTCATCGTGTTCGCCGCGTTCGGCGCTTCGCACGCCGATGCGCGTTTCTTCGAGGAAAGCTTCGAGGAATCCGGTGTGCTGAACAAGGTGGTGATGTTTCTCAACCTGGCCGACGAGCCGGTCATCGAGCGCCTGCTGACGCCGCGCGCGGCACTGACCGCCGCCGAATATCTGGCCTTCGACCTCGATTATCACGTGCTGGTGGTGATGACCGACATGACCGCCTACGCCGAGGCGCTGCGTGAAGTCGCCGTGCTGCGCGGCGACGTGCCGGCGCGCAAGGGCTATCCCGGCTATCTCTATTCCGATCTGGCGGAAATCTATGAGCGGGCCGGGCGGATCAAGAACCGGCGCGGTTCGATCACGATGATTCCGGTGCTGTCGATGCCGTCCGACGATATCACCCACCCGATTCCCGACCTCACCGGCTACATCACCGAAGGCCAGATCGTGCTGGGCCGGGAACTGGCCAACCAGGGCGTGTATCCGCCGGTCACCGTGTTGCCGTCGCTGTCGCGGCTGATGAAGGACGGCGTCGGCAAGAATTTCACCCGCGAGGATCACCCGCACGTCGCCAGCCAGTTGTTCGCCAGCTATGCCAAGGCGCTGGAAGTGCGCGGCCTGGCGGCGATCATCGGCGCCGAGGAGTTGTCCGACGCCGACCGGCGTTATCTGGAATTTGCCAATGCCTTCGAGCGGCGCTTCATCGGCCAGGGCGAGGACGAAGACCGCAGCGTGTATGAAACGCTGAATCTGGCCTGGGATTTGTTGTCGATGCTGCCGGCGGAATCGCTGATCCGGGTGTCGGAAGAAGAGTTGGCGAAGTATCACAAGGGAGGCACGGCGTGAAAACCGGGTGCAAGGTTCAAGCGGCAAGGTTCAAGCGGCAAGGTTCAAGCGGCAAGACCGCCGGGTTTTCCTTGCCCCTTGCCCCTTGCCCCTTGCCCCTTTCCTCTCGGCACAGGGCGGCGCGATGAAAAAACGATTGTCGGTACCCCCAACGAAAAGCGCCCTGTTGCAGGTCGGGCGTCAGGTCAAGTTTCTTGAGCAGGGTCGCCAGATGCTGGAGAAGAAGCGCGACCTGCTGACCCGGCTGGTCTACGAGCGGCTGGCGCAATACCGCGAACTGCGCGCCCAGACCGTCGCCGAACTGGCCGAGGCCTATCACTGGCTGGGCATTGTGCAGATGCGCATGGGCGGCCAGATGCTGCGCCAGGCGTCGGTCGGCCTGAAGCAGTCGGTGGCGATCCGCGTCGTGGCGCGTTCCAGCGTCGGCGTCGAATATCCCAGCGTCAGCGCCGAACCGTTGCCGTTGCAACCGGTTGGCCTGATGTGGACCGATGTCAGTTTCGACGAGGCGCGCCTGCGCCTGCGCGAACTGACCGTGACGCTGGCGCGGCTGGGCGAGGCGGAAAACGCCTTGTGGCGTCTGCTGGCCGCCAGCCGCAAGACGCAGAAACGCGTCAACGCGCTGAAATACAACATCATTCCGCGCTATACCGCGACGGTGCAGCACATCCGCGCTGCGCTGGAGGAAGATGAACGCAATACGCTGTTCCAGATCAAGGTGTTGCGCGCCCGAGCGGGTGCCTGACGGGTGCAATAAGGTGAATGATCGAGGGTCCCGCCAGAGCGGTCCTCAAGAATAATCACGCATTGCCGATACACCTCGCATTCTCGAGGTGTATGGATGGCGGTAATTCGACTTGTCCTGTTGCTGGCGCTGACCGGGTTGTTGGCCTGGGCGGCATGGTTTTATCTGGCGCAACCAGCCGGCCCCGGCCAACATGTTGCGGCCTATACGCCGCCGGCGACCGAGCAGCCGATCACCCCGATTCCGGATGCGCTGGATCTCGATCCGCGCCTGGTCGAACTGGGACGGCGGCTGTTTCACGACAAACGCCTGTCGCGGGATGACACGGTATCCTGTGCCTCATGCCACGACCTGAAACTGGCCGGTGTCGATGCCTTGCCGGTGGCGGTCGGCGTCAGAAATCAACTCGGCACGCTAAACAGCCCGACGGTGCTGAACAGCGCATTCAATTTCAGACAGTTCTGGGATGGTCGCGCCGCCACCCTGGAAGAGCAGGCGGAAGGCCCGGTGCACAACCCGATCGAGATGGATACCAACTGGCAAGACGTGATCAGGAAACTGGCGCGCGACCCCGAATATGTCCAGCAATTCAAGGCCATCTGGCCTGACGGGATCAAGCCGGAACACCTGCAAATCGCCATCGCCGAATTCCAACGCAGTCTGATCACCCCCGGCGCGCCGTTCGACCTCTACCTCAAGGGCGAGATCCAGGCGCTCGACGCCGACGCCCGCAGGGGGTGGGACCTGTTCCGCAATTTCGGCTGTATCGCTTGCCATCAGGGCGTCAACATCGGCGGCAACATGTATGCCAATCTCGGCGTCATGGGCGACTATTTCGCGGATCGCGGCAAGCCGCCGGAAAAGAGCGATATGGGACGCTTCAATGTCACCGGTCGCGAGGAAGATCGCTACAGCTTCAAGGTGCCGACGCTGCGCAACGTTGCCCGAACCCATCCGTACTTCCATGACGGTTCGGTGAAGGATCTCAAGCAGGCGGTGGAAGCCATGGCCCGCTATCAATTGGGCATTGAAATTTCCGTGACGGATCGCGACGCAATGGTTGCTTTCCTGACTTCGTTGAACGGACGTTTACCTGCGGCCGCGCAATGATCCGGGCTGGACAAGGCCGATTCTGGTTGTTGTCGATAGTGTTTGCGGTCGTCCTGTTCGGCGGCGCTTTAATGCCGGCCGTGCTGGGCAATCTGTCCAGTCAGGAGGCGTTGCGGGCGCGCCTGGAAACCCTGCAAATGCAGGAAAGCCGGTTTCGTGAACTGGTCATACGTCTGCGTCATGGTGTAACCACCAATTACGACGAAGCCAATCTGTGGATGCGCCAGATTCGCGCCAATCAGGCTCAACTGGTTCGAGAGACTGGTTCGCATGAGCAATTGAAGACATTGCTGGAGCGCTATCGAAGCGCTGTCGAGCATCAGGAAATGCAATGGAACGATTTCAAGATGCGCAATGCGCTGGTGCGCAATTCCTTGCGGTACTTTCAGAGCGATGCGGCCAGTTTCATGCGCAATCTGCCGGGCGACGTGACCGGTGATGTACTGCGTCAATCCATGCTGTCGCTCAACAACGCGTTGTTTCTGCAAGCACTCGGTGAGGGGCGTGAAGTGGGCGAAACGGTGCAGGCCAGTCTGGACAGGCTGCGTCCACTGGTGGTGCTGTTGCCGCAAGCCCAGCGTCTGGAGTTCGGCCACCTGTCGCGGCATGCCGAAATCATCAGCAAGCACAGTCCTTTTCTCGAGGCGGAACTGCAAAGCCTGATCCATGGCGCCGGACGCGATGCCCTGAGTCAATTGGCGGAAGCCAATCATGTGTTGTTGATCGCCGAACAGTCACGCGCCGATCGCGCGCGTGCCGGCTTGTTGATTGGCATGTTGCTGCTGATCGTGGCGTTGGCTCTGATGGTCAAGCGATATTTCGACAGCCTGCATCAGCGTGCCAAGGATCTGGCGCTGGCCGGCACGGTGTTTCAGAGCAGCCAGCAAGGCATCATCGTCACTGACATGCGGGGCGAAATCATCCGGGTGAATCCGGCCTACAGCCGAATGACCGGCTTCAGCGAAGCGGAATTGCTTGGCAAGAATCCGCGCATCCTCAAATCCGGCTTGCAGGAAGCCGGGTTTTACCGCGAAATGTGGCGTGATCTGCTGGACAAGGGCAGTTGGCAAGGCGAGATCAAGAATCGTCGCAAGAATGGCGAGTACTATGTGCAATGGGTGAATATCGACGCGGTCAGCGGCGAGCAGGGCGAAAAACTGTTTGTCGGCATCGTTTCCGATATTTCCGAGCTGGTCGACTCGCGCGAGCGGCTCGCCAACCTGGCTTACTTCGATACGTTGACCAAGCTGCCCAATCGGGTGCTGTTCCAGGACCGCCTGCGCCAGGCCATGATCCAGACCCGCCGCGAGCATGCGGTGATGGCGCTGCTGTTTGTCGATCTGGACAACTTTAAGACGGTGAACGATACGCTTGGTCATGCCATTGGCGACCAGTTGTTGATCGAAGTCGCCAGCCGTCTGCGGCATCATGTGCGCGAGTCGGACACGGTAGCGCGGCTGGGCGGCGATGAATTCGGAATCATTCTGATGGACGCCGGCGGCGCCGAGGAGATGGCGCGCGTCGCCGGGCAGTTGATCGAAGCCTTGTCGGCGCCCTATCCGTTGAGCGGCTACGAAGTGGCCGGCGGCGCCAGTCTGGGCATCACTTTCTATCCGATCGACGCGATGACGCCGGAAGAATTGCTGAAGAACGCTGATGTGGCGATGTACCGCGCGAAAGAATGCGGGCGCAACAATTTCCAGTTCTTCACGGGTGACATGGCCGCTGGTCTGGCCGAGAACATGCGTATCGAAAACGGTTTGCGGCGAGCCATTGAAGCGGGTGAACTGTCCCTGAACTACCAACCGCAATTCACCCCGGATGGCCGCATGCTGGGCGCGGAAGCTTTGCTGCGCTGGCATTCCGCCGAGCTGGGTCAGGTGCCGCCGAGTCGCTTCATCCCGGTGGCGGAGAAGAGCGGCATCATTACCGAACTGGGTGATTTCGCGCTGCGCGCAGCCTGCAACCAGTGTGCACAATGGCAAGAGCGAATCGGACCGGACTTTCATGTTGCGGTGAATCTGTCCGCTGCACAGTTCAGGCACGAAGGACTCGCCGAACGGGTGGCGGCGATGCTGCACGAGTTCAGCCTCCCAGGCGCTGCGCTGGAGCTGGAAATTACCGAAACCGTGGTTATGGAGGATGTCGCGCGTGGTCAGGAAGTGCTGCGCGGCTTGAAGGCGCTGGGTTGTCGCATTGCCATCGACGACTTCGGCACCGGTTACTCATCTCTGGCGTATCTGAAGCGTTTTCAGGTCGATGTGCTCAAGATCGACAAATCCTTCGTTGATGGTCTTGGCATCGAGGCCGAAGACACTGCGGTTGCCCAGGCGATCATCAGTCTGGCGCGCAGCCTGCGTCTCGATGTGGTGGCCGAGGGCGTGGAGAATACGCTGCAACTGGACTGTCTGAACCGGCTGGCCGGCGATGAGGGCTTCATCGCACAGGGCTATCTGTTTTCGAAACCGCTCCCGGTTGACGAGTTCGAAGCGAAATATCTCAGGGCTTGAGCGTGCGGCTGCACTCGATATTGTCGATCAGGCGGGTACGGCCGAGGTGAGCGGCGGCGAGCAGGACCAATTCGCTGTCTTCAGGCATCGGCGTCAGCAGCGTGGCGCGGCTGCGCAGTGCAACGTAATCGACGCGCCAGCCATGTCGGGTTAGTGCGTCGGCGACATTTGCTTCGATGCGCGGCAGATCGTTGACACCGCTTGCGACCTGTTCCGCAGCCGCGCATAGCAGGCGGTACAGGCGCGGCGCTTCGGCGCGTTCTGTTGCGCTCAAAAAGCCATTGCGCGAGGACAAGGCCAGTCCGTCATCGGCGCGGCCGGTTTCGCCTTCCAGCATGACAATGGGCAGGTTGAACTGGCGCACCATGCCTTTCAGGATGAAGAGCTGCTGGTAGTCCTTCTTGCCGAAGGCGGCGTAGCGCGGTTGCACCATGTTGAACAGTTTCAGCACGACGGTGGCGACACCCTGGAAATGTCCGGGCCGGTAATGGCCGCAGAGTTCGTCGGCCAGCGGCGGCTGCACGCCGAAGGTTTGCGGTTCCGGGTACATCTCGCTGGCGTCCGGGGCGAAGACGATGTCGCAACCGGCGGCCTTGAGTTGTGCGCAGTCGGCGTCCAGCGTACGCGGGTAACGGTTGAAATCTTCGCCGGCGCCGAACTGCAGCGGGTTGACGAAGATGCTGGTGACGACGGGGCGACCCTGCCGGCATGCCAGTTCGATCAGCGAAAGATGGCCGCTGTGCAGGTTGCCCATGGTCGGCACGAAAGCCGTATCACGCTGGCCGGCGAGGGCGGCACGCAGGTCGGCGACGCGGTGGATCAATTGCATGGGCGCCTCAGAAACTGTGTTCGGGGCCGGGGAAGTTGCCGCTCTTGACGGCTTCGACGTAGCTGGCGATGGCGCCGGCGAGGCTGTCGGCGCCCTGCATGAAATCCTTGGCGAAGCGTGGCGGCTTCGGCGTCAGGCCGAGCAGGTCCTGCAACACCAGGACCTGGCCGTTGCACAGCGCACCGGCGCCGATGCCGATGGTCGGGATACCGAGGCGCTGTGTCACTTCGTCGGCCAGCACCGATGGTATCGATTCCAGGACCAGCATCCGCGCGCCGGCTTTTTCCAGATCTACCGCATCTTCCAGCAACTGGTTGGCGGCGCTGGCGTCGCGTGCCTGAGCGCGGTAGCCGGTGACATTTACCGATTGCGGCAACAGCCCGAGGTGGGCGCAGACCGGGATACCGCGCTGGGTCAGGAAGTGGACGCTGTCGAGCATCACCGCGCCGCCTTCCAGCTTGACCATGTTGGCGCCGGCGGCCAGCAGCCGGGCGGCGGCGTCGAACGCCTGTTCGGGACTTTTCTGATAACTGCCGAACGGCAGGTCGGCGATCACCCAGGCGCCGCCGGCGCCACGCACCACTGCGTCGGTGTGATAAACCATCTGCTCCAGGGTGACCGGCAAGGTCGAGGCATGACCTTGCACGGTCATGCCCAACGAATCACCGACCAGTAGCACGTCGATGCCGTTGGCGCTGAGCAATCGGGCGAAACTGGCGTCGTAACAGGTCAGCACGCAGAGTTTTTCGCCTTTTTCGGCACGCGCCAGCAGTTGCGGCAGATACATGATGTGACCTCCAGCCTGGATGGTGTTGAGTCAGGCGCCCAGATTGAAAAATTCACGCGCATTGCGCATGTCCTGCATGCGCTGCAACAGTAAAGCGAAATCTTCGTCCTTGTCGGCGAAGTTGAGGTTCTCGCTATTCACGATCAGCAGCGGCGAGGCTTCGTAATGATAGAAAAACTCGCTGTAGGCTTTCGACAGTTCGATGAGGTAGGCCTCGTTGATCTGCCGTTCGTAGCCGCGCCCGCGACGTTTGACCCGCTCCAGCAGCGCGGCCGGCTTGGCCTGCAGGTAGATCACCAGATCGGGTGCCGCGGCATGCGGCTTGAGTCCTTCGTAAAGCTGGTGATAGAGGCGGAATTCGGCGTCGTCGAGCAGCAACTTGGCAAACAGCAGATCCTTTTCCAGCATGAAATCGGCGACCCGCGCCGGGCTGAACAGTTCGTCCTGACCGAGGCGGCGCGCCTGATCCACGCGGGCGACGAGAAAGAACAGTTGCACCGGCAGCGCGTAGCGCCGGCGATCCTCGTAGAAACGCGGCAGGAACGGATTCTCATCGGCGTTTTCCAGGATCAGTTCGGCGTCGAGATGCGCGGCCAGTTTGCGCGCCAGACTGGTTTTGCCGGCGCCGATCGGGCCTTCGACAACGATGTGACGGAATCGATTCGACATGCTGGAGGCGTCACGCTTATGGGCGGCCGGCGGCCCGCATCGGCTCGGGCGGCAGCCGATGGATGCCGTGCTGGTCGAGGCGGGCCAGACAGTCGGCTACCCGGCCATGGCCGGGAATCGTCAGATCGGCGGCGATTTCCGCCAGCGGCGCCAGCACGAAGGCGCGTTCGATCATGCGCGGGTGCGGCAGCGTCAGGCCGGGTTCATGCATGACCAGACCATCGTAGAGCAGCAGATCGAGGTCCAGACTGCGCGGTGCGTTCTTGAAGGTGCGGTTGCGGCCGTGTCGCGCTTCGATGCGCAACAACTCGACCAGCAGGGCGCGGGGCGACAGCTGGGTGACGATGATCGCCGCCGCATTGATGAAGTCGGGCTGTTCGGTGAAGCCGACCGGCTTCGAGCGATACAGCGAGGAGCAGTCTGTGAGGCGCGATTGCGGCAGGTTGGCGAGATCCGTCCAGGCTTGCCCGATCTGCGCCAGCGGGTCACCGAGATTGGAGCCAAGCGCAATACAGGCAACGATCTCGGAGGTGGCGGCTTCAACCAAGCTTGACCTCGATAGCAGCCTCGCCTTCACCTGCGGATTTGCGGCGGCGGCGACGTTTCGGCTTGGCGGAACCGGGTTGCGGCTTGAGCAGCATGGCTTCGCGCTCGCTGTCGCTGGCATCCGGGAAACGCTTCCACCAGTCCGCCAGTTCCTGCGCGGCATCGCCGCCCAGGGCGCGTATCGTCAGGAAATCGTAACCGGCGCGAAACCGCGGATGCGCCAGCAGCCGGAACGGGCGGGCGCCGCTGCGTTGTTCCAGGCGGGTTTGCAGTGTCCAGATTTCCTTGATCGTGCCGTCGAAGCGGCGTGGAAAGGCAAGTACCCGACGCTGGCGTTCGAGTACCGCATCCATCGCGTCGAACAGCGCGGATTGATCGCTTTGCCCGGCCTGCTGATAGCGTTGCGACTCCGCCCGCATGTCGAACCACAGCAGACAGGCCAGCATGAAGGCGGGCGATGCGGAATGTCCCTGGCGAACGCGCTGGTCCGTGTCATGCAGCGCCGCGTGCAGGAATTTCTGCCGTTCCGGATTGTCGAGAATGGCGTCCAGCATCGGCAGAATGCCGTGGTGCAAGCCCTCCGCGCGCAGTTGACGGACACCGCGCTCGGCATGGCCGGAGAGCAGCAGTTTCATCATTTCGTCAAACAGTCGCGACGACGGAATGCGTTCCAGCATCGCCGCCAGTTCGGCGATGGGCGCGCGGGTGGCGGGGTCGATATGAAAATCGAGTTTGGCAGCGAAACGCGCGGCGCGCAGCATGCGTACCGGGTCTTCGCGGAAGCGCTGGGCCGGATCGCCGATGATCCGCAAAACCTTGTTCCGGGCGTCTTCGACGCCGCCATGCCATTCCCAGACTTCCTGGGTTTCCGGGTCGTAATACAGTGCATTGACGGTGAAATCGCGGCGTTCCGCATCATCCGCCTGGTTGCCGAACACGTTGTCGCGCAACAGCATGCCATCCTCGGCTGTGACGCGTGAATCGTCGTCCTCGTCGGCTTCGAAATCCTTTTCGGCGCCCTTGTCCGCCGCTGCGGCGCGGAAGGTGGTGACTTCGATGGTGTCGCCGCCGCAATAGACATGAACGATCTGGAAGCGCCGGCCGATCAGACGCGAGCGGCGAAATACCTGGCGAACTTCTTCCGGCAGTGCATTGGTCGCGACATCGAAGTCTTTGGGCTCGCGCCCCAGCAACAGGTCGCGCACTGCGCCACCGACCACAAATGCGCTGTAGCCGGCGGCCTTCAGCGCACGCGTGGTTTTCAGCGCACAGGGATGGATCTGTTCGCGGCGGATGCCATGCGCTTCCAGCGCCAGGATGCGCGGACCGGCGACGGCTTTCGGCTGCGCGGTTCTGCCGAAGACCTTGTTGATCAGCCGGCGAATCATCCCGGATACCGCAGTTGGACGCCGACTGGGCTCACCAGTCCGGTGAGCATGAGCGAAGCGGTTATCGTCAGCATGCGAACAACATCGTCAGGGTCAAAGGGCATTCAACTGCGTTTTCCATGATCATGGTGGCCGGAAAGGGAGGTGTTCATCGGGGCCGAGGCGCAGAATTATACACACCGACGGGTCTTGACCGGCCTTGCCCGGACCCGTCTCGCAAGCTACATTAGTGCAGGTTTTTCGTGCCTGTTGTTTCAAATAATTACACTCAGAGGATTTTGTGCAGTGTTAGCTCTCATAGAAGCGGCCGGTTGGCCGATCTGGCCGCTCATCATCGCGTCGGTCATGGCGCTGGCGATCATTTTCGAGCGTTCCTATACCTTGCGTCGCTCGCTGGTGATCCCCGCCAACCTGCTCGACCAGGCGATCGCCAATCTGCGCCAGCACGGCCCGAATCCGGATCTGCTGCGCGCGCTCTCCGACGGCTCGCCCTTGGGCCGCGTATTGGTGGCCGGAATTCGCAATATCGGAGCCAGCCGGGAACTCATGAAGGAGTCTCTGGAAGAGGCCGGACGCGCCGTGGCGCACGATCTGGAGCGCTATCTGATGGCGCTTGGCACCATCGCTTCGATGGCGCCGCTGATGGGCTTGCTTGGAACGGTGGTCGGCATGGTGGAAATCTTCGGCTCGCAGTCGCCGACCGGCAGCAACCCGGCCGCGCTGGCGCACGGCATTTCGGTTGCCCTGTACAACACCGCGTTCGGTCTGATCGTGGCGATACCGAGCATGATTTTTTATCGCTACTATCGCGGCCGGGTGGATGACTACCTGGTGGAAATGGAACAGCAGGCGGTACGCCTGGTGGACATCGTGCACAGCGAACGGAAATAGCCGGCATGCACTTTCGTCGCAGCCGGCGCGATGAGCCGGAAATCAATCTGATTCCGTTGATCGACGTATTGTTGGTGGTGTTGATCTTCCTGATGGTCACCACGACCTACGCGCGATTTTCCGAGTTGCAGATCAATCTGCCCGAGGCCCAGGGCGATACCGCCCAGGAAGTGCCGCTGCAGATCAATGTCGGGATCGACCGCAACGGCGGTTACGCGATCAACGACACGCCGGCCGGCGCCGCTTCCGTCGATGCCCTGGTCGAGGCGTTGCGCGCGGCGGCGGGCAGCGTAACCGATCCGGTGGTGGTCATCTCGGCGGATGCCCAGGCTGAACATCAAGCGGTGATTCGGGTGATGGATGCGGCGCGGCGCGCCGGTTATCCGCGGGTGAGTTTTGTCACCCAGAGCCTGGACAGCGGCATCTAGGCACGTGATCAACGCGCTGCAGCGTTGTTGGTATCGCCGCTGTCCGGCGTGGTTTTTCGGCGTGCATGTGCTGCTGGCCATGCCGCTGGCGGTGGTGTTTCGAATTCTGGTCGGCCTGCGCGGCGCGCTTTATCGATACGGTCTGCTGCGCGTCGAACGATTGCCGGTACCGGTCATCGTGGTCGGCAATATCAATGTCGGCGGCTCCGGCAAGACGCCGCTGACCATCACCTTGGTGGAATGGCTGCGCCAGGCGGGTTTTCGACCCGGCATCGTCAGTCGCGGATATGGTGGCCGCGCGACAACGCCGATGCCGGTGATGCCGGAAAGTGATCCCGCGCTGGTCGGCGATGAGCCGGTCCTGCTCGCGCGCAGAGCGGCGTGTCCGGTATGGATCGGGCGAAAACGGGCGGCTGCGGCGCGGCAATTGCTGGCGTTTCATCCGGAGGTGGATGTATTGATCGCCGACGATGGCCTGCAACATCTGGCGCTGGCGCGCGACGTCGAACTGGTGGTGGTCGATGCTGCGCGTGGCTTCGGCAACGGCTGGCCGCTACCCGCCGGACCGCTGCGCGAACCCGTGTCGCGGCTGGCGCGGGTCGATGCGGTGGTGGTCAATGGCGAGGCGGTGCGTCCGCTTGGTTTGCCCTGTCCGAGTTTTACGATGCATATCGTCGGTGCGCGTTTCGTCAATCTCGCCGAACCGGAGCGTTGTGTGACATCCGGGCATTTCAAGGCGGATGGCGGCGGCGAGCCGTTGCATGCCATCGCCGGCATCGGTCATCCCGAGCGTTTTTTCCGGCAATTGACCGAGCTGGGTCTGGCCGCCACGCCGCTTGCATTTCCCGATCACCATGTCTTTCGCGAATCCGACCTGCCGACCGGAACGGTGTTGATGACCGAGAAGGACGCGGTCAAATGCGTTGCCATCGGCCAACGCCTGAAACGTCGCGATCTGTGGTTTCTGGCGGTTGACGCGGAGGTCGATGCCGGACTACAAAGATTGATCATCGATTTACTGAAGCCAACAAAGAGAAAACCGCATGGACCCCAAACTGCTTGAAATCCTGGTCTGCCCGCTGTGCAAGGGGCCGCTGACCTATCACAAGGAGGCGCGAGAGTTGATCTGCAAGGGCGATCGACTGGCATTTCCGATACGCGACGGCATTCCGGTGATGCTGGTCGATGAAGCGCGGCGTCTGGAAAATACCGAGGAAGTGGTCTGACGGAGGGCTGAATCGGTGGGCGAATTCCAGTTGCAGGTTCTGCTTGATCATTCGCGGCATCGCATGGAAGCGGCGGAGCGTTTGCTGCGCATGACGAAACGCAAGGAGGAACAGGCGAATCAGCGATTGCTGGAGTTGCGCGGCTATAAATCGGAATATCAGTCGCGCCTGGCGGGGCCCGGCGCTGGCATGGATATTGTTCTGCTGCGCGATTTTTATGCCTTCATGGTCAAGCTTGACAGTGCTATCGCGCATCAGGATGGCGAAGTTGATAAAGCCCATGCGCATTGGCAATCGGCGCATCAGGCCTGGATGGAATTGCGTCAGAAGGTAAAGGCTTACGAGGTGTTGGCGCAACGTCATGACCATCAGGAACGGCGTAAACAGGAAATGCGCGAGCAGCGCCAGACCGATGAAGCCGCGTTGCACAAACACGCCAAGCGATACGAAGAATCGCACTGAGTAGTCGTTTCAGGCACGCCAATTGCTTTCCATTGCGGTATGTGGAATGGAGAACTGTGATGGCGGAAATTCAGGCGGCGATATCGGCAAAATTTTTACAGGTCGCCAATGCGCACAAGCCGTCCGCGAAGGAGGGCGGCGAATCCACCGGTCCGCTGGCTGCTTTTTTCGGCGTGCTCGAATCGCAATTGAGCAAACAGGCTGAATCCCCCGACACGAAAGTGCTGGAATTGTCCCTGGCGACCGGCTTGTCGGGCGAATTGGAACAAGAGGCTACGGACATTTTCGCGCAGGTGGCAGATAACCCTGTGGGAGACAGGGGGGGGCGCCTGAATACTGATTCAGTTGATGCGTTGTCCGCCGCCAAGCTGCCTGCCACTACTTCTGCCAATCAGGATGCGACAGAACCGCCGGCTTTGCTCGCGGCCGGCGCCGTTAGCCAGCTGCTGACCGGCTTGAAGTCGGATGTTCCTGCCGGCCGAACCGCCGGCTTGGCATCGACGACGTTGAACAAGACCGTCCCGGAAATACTGGAAAAACCCTCCGGTTCCACCAAGTCGGGTGGCTTGGTCAAGGCCGGTGGGGCGGCAACGGCTGCCGCCTCCGGGCAATCCTTGCCGTACACCGGCCTGGCGCAGCGCGCTCAAGCCGAGCTGGGTGGCGGGCTGGTAACCGATGCCAAGAGTGAGTCGGTACTGGCCACCATCCTGTCGCCGCAACTCGGCGCGCGCGGCGATGCCGGCATTGCCGCGTCGGTCAGCAGCAATGCGCCGATCGCCTTGACGCACTCGTTCGAGCAAGTGCTGCGCCAGGCCGAAGCCAAGGTCAATGCCAGCATCGAAGCCCCGCTGCGCAGTCCGGCATTCGCCACGGAACTGAGCGAAAAAGTGGTTTGGCTGGTCGGACGCCAGGGACAATTCGCCGATCTGTCGTTGAATCCGCCGCAAATGGGCGCGTTGGAAGTGCGACTTTCCTTGAATGGCGGCGAAGTCAGCGCGCAATTCTTTTCCGCCAATCCGGCGGTGCGTGAGGCGATTGATGCCGCATTGCCGAGGCTGCGCGAGTTGATGGCGCAAGCGGGAATCAACCTGGGCGACGCCGGCGTTCGTGATCAGGCTTTCGATGGACGACAAAGCGCCGACGATGCACGGGCTCGAAATCGTGCACAGGAAGGCGACACGATGTCACATCAGGCCGTAATGGCCGGTATGACCCACATCAGGCCGGATGGCTCGGGCCTGGTTGACCTCTATATTTGATCCCGATTTTTTCCTGTTTTTCCAAAAAATCGCGTTGTTGGCGAGGCGAGTCTATTTGCGAGCTTGTCATGTTGTAATAAAGAACATAAGCTTCTTGAAGGAACATTCTGTTTTTGTTTGATATTTCTGCAAGACACTACATTCGAGGGCCAACATGGCAAAAGATGAAGCTGCGGCGGAGGTCGCCGCACCCAAGCCGAAGGGCAAGATGCTCATCATCATCCTGGCGTTGGTTGGGGTGCTGGTAGTTGGTGGCGGCATAGGCGCGTTCCTGCTGCTTTCCAAACCGGCTGCCGAAGAGCAGGCCGATCAGGATGGCGAAGAGGCTGCGGCGGAGGGCGACGCGGAGGCGGCTGACGGCAAGGAGGAAGTGCCGGTCTATGTGAAACTGGAGGCCTTCACGGTCAATCTTGCCGATCAGGAAAGCTATCTGCAAACCGAGATCCAGTTGTTGGTCGCCGATGCCAATGTCGGTGACAAAATGAATGCCCGATTGCCGGAAGTGCGCGATGCCATGATACGGCTGCTCTCCAGCAAGACCGCCGAGGAGCTTGCGCAACAGGAGGGCAAGGACAAACTGGCGCTTGAAGTCCAGACCCAGATCAATACGCTGCTGGGTTTCAAGAACAAACTCAAGGGTGTCAGAAAAGTGCTGTTCGGGGCATTCATCATCCAGTAACCGACAGGAGTCACGTGGCGGACGACATTCTTTCCCAGGAAGAAGTTGACGCACTCCTGCGCGGCGTCACCGGCGAGTCCGAGGAAGCCGTTGCAGATGAGGGCGCCGGGAACGTGCGTGCTTACGACATCGGTCGTCAGGAACGCATCGTGCGCGGGCGCATGCCCACGCTGGAAATCATCAACGAACGCTTCGCCCGAAATTTCCGCATCGGCCTGTTCAATCTGATGCGGCGTACCGCGGAGATCTCGGTCGCGCCGGTGACGGTGATCAAGTACAGCGAGTTCGTGCGCAATCTGGTGGTGCCGACCAATCTGAACATGGTGCATATCAATCCGTTGCGCGGCACCGCCCTGTTCGTGCTGGATCCGAATCTGGTGTTTCTGGTGGTGGACAATCTGTTCGGCGGTGATGGACGTCAGCATATGCGCGTGGAAGGCCGCGATTTCACGCCGACCGAGCAGCGCATCATCAAGAAGATACTCGAGGTGGTGTTCGATGAAATGAGCAAAGCCTGGGAAAGTATCTACCCGGTCCAGTTCGAATTCATCCGTTCCGAAATGAATACCCAGTTTGCCAACATCGCCACACCGACCGAGGTGGTGGTGGTCAGTACCTTCAACATCGAACTGGGGGCCGGCGGCGGCGATTTTCACGTTTGCATGCCCTACAGTATGATCGAGCCCATACGCGATCAATTGACCAGTACCATGCAGGCCGATCGCGCCGAAGCGGACGAGCGGTGGGTAACCCAGATGTCATTGCAGGTACAGGACGCGGAAGTGGAATTGGTGGCCAACCTGGGTCAGGCGCCTGTCACTTTGCGCCAGATTGTCGATCTCAAGGTGGGTGATGTGATTTCCCTGGAAGTGCCGGAAGCCGTGATCGCGCAAGTGGATGGCGTGCCGCTGTTCCAGTGCCATTATGGTCAGAAGAATGGTCAATTGGCGCTCAAGGTGGAGCGGATATTGCAAGGCCAGGAGCGCGTTACCTGCGCGGGAAGCAAGCGATGAGCGAAGACGCACCAGCCAAGGAAGAAGATATCTCCGCCGATGATTGGGCCGCGGCGCTCGCCGAGCAGGAAACCGCTGCGCCGGAAGCTGGTGGCGACGACGATTGGGGCGCCGCGCTGGCCGAGCAGGAAGCTGCGGACAAAGCCGTGGCTGGTGCGGCAAGCCAGGCTCCGCCCGCCGCGCAGATATTTCAGAATCTTACCGCCGACCAGGTCCAGCCAGCGGCCAACAACCTGGACCTGATACTCGATATCCCGGTGCAACTCAATGTCGAGTTGGGTCGAACCAAGATCGCGATACGCAATTTATTGCAGCTGGCGCAGGGGTCGGTGGTCGAGCTCGATGGTCTGGCCGGACAGCCCATGGATGTATTGGTGAACGGCTGTTTGATCGCGCAAGGTGAAGTCGTCGTGGTCAACGATAAATTCGGCATTCGCCTGACTGACATCATCAGTCCGGCTGAACGCCTGCGCCGCTTGAATCGTTGACCCTCCTCCAACGCAATGAACTGCCCGCCATGAGAATTTGTGCCTTGTCCGGCAAAGGGCTGCTGGCCCTTTTTGTGTTGTTTGCGCTCGCGCAGGGGCCTGTGCTGGCGGCTGCCGAGCCGCAGATCGCTTCCACTTCCGGCGCTTTGTTGCAGGGTTTGCTGGGCTTGGGCATGGTGCTGCTGGCGCTGGCGGCGTTTTTCTGGTTTCTGCGACGATTTTCGCCCGGTCAAACTGCCGCGCAGGGCGCGGTGAAAGTGGTCGGCGGTGTTATGCTGGGGCCGCGCGAGCGGCTGGTCGTGGTCGAGGTGGGCGAAACCTGGCTGTTGCTCGGGGTGGGTGGCGGGCAGGTCAATACCTTGCACAGCCTGCCACGACCCGAGGGTTATTCGCCGCCAGCCACACTGCCCGGACGCGCCCCGGATTTTGCCGGCAAGCTCAAGGAGCTTTTGTCGAAACGCCAGGCTTGATGTCGTGATGCCGAGCTTGCGGGTTCTTCTCATGCTGGTGTTGATGACGCCGCTGGCGGTGCAGGCGGCGCCGGGTATCCCGGCTTTCTCCAGCACGCCGGGGGCGGGAGGCGCTACCGATTACACGTTCACCATCGAAGCGCTGCTGCTGCTCACGTCGCTGACCTTTCTGCCGGCGGCGTTGCTGATGATGACCGCCTTTACCCGCATCGTCATCGTGCTGTCATTGTTGCGCCAGGCGATGGGCACGATGAATGCGCCGCCCAACCAGATCATCATCGGCCTGTCGTTGTTCCTGACTTTTTTCATCATGGCGCCGGTGTTCGAAAAAATTCATGAAACCGCCTGGAAGCCCTATACCGAAAACCAGATCAGTCTGGTCCAGGCCGCCGACATCGGCGCGCAACCCTTGAAGGCGTTCATGCTGAAGCAGACCCGGCAGCAGGATCTTGCCTTGTTTGTCGGGCTGGCGAAGATCGAATCGCTCGAATCGCCCGAGGATACGCCGCTGAAAGTACTGGTGCCGGCGTTCATCATCAGCGAACTGAAGACTGCGTTTCAGATTGCCTTCATTGTGTTCATTCCGTTTCTGATCATCGATATGGTGGTGGCCAGCGTGCTGATGTCGATGGGCATGATGATGCTGTCGCCCGTGCTGGTTTCGCTGCCGTTCAAGATCATGCTGTTCGTGCTGGCGGATGGCTGGAATCTGCTGATCGCCTCGCTGGTCGGGACGTTCCAGATATGACGCGGCGAAAATGACCCCCGATACGGTCATTGCCATCATTCGCCAGGCGCTGGAAGTCGCCATGCTGGCGGCCGGACCGATGTTGCTGGCATCGCTGCTGACCGGCTTGCTGGTGTCGGTGTTTCAGGCGGCGACGCAGATCAATGAAATGACGTTGTCGTTCATTCCCAAGATTCTGGTGATGTTCATCGTGCTGGTGATTACCGGTCCCTGGGCGCTGCAATTGCTGGTCGATTACATCACGCGTCTGATCGGCAGCATCCCGACGTTGATCGGCTAGGCGATGCTGACACTATCGTCAGCCGATCTGGATGGCATGCTGGCGCTGTTTTTCTATCCTTTCGTAAGAATCCTGGCCTGGCTGTCATTCGACCCTCTGTTGGGCGGCAAGTCGGTGCCGACCCGGGTGCGGGTGGCGCTGGCGATGGTCCTGGCGATCGTCGTCACGCCGATGCTGCCCAGCGATACGCCGCTGCGCCTGGCATCCGGTGACGGTCTGCTGATCCTGTTGCAGCAGATCGCCATTGGTGTCGCGCTGGGGTTCGCGATGCGCATCGTGTTCACCGCGGTGGAATTTGCCGGCCAGTTGATGGGCTTGCAGATGGGCCTGTCTTTCGCGACCCTGTTCGATCCGGTGAACGGTGCGCAAACCCAGGTTGTCGCCCAGTTTCTGGTACTGACCACGGCGTTGATCCTGTTCGCCTTCAACGGTCATCATGTGGTGATCACGGCTCTGGTCCAGAGTTTTCACGATATCCCGATCGGAGCCACGCTGTCGGCTGACGGTTTTGCGATGCTGGCGCATTGGGGGGGCGTGTTGTTCTCGGTCGGGTTGCATATATCGCTGCCGGTCACGGCGGCACTGCTGGTGACCAATCTGACCATCGGCATGATGTCGCGCGCTTCGCCGCAACTCAACATTTTCGCCATCGGTTTTCCGCTGACGCTGGGCGCAGGCTTTCTGGTGCTGTATATGTCGGTGGTCTATCTGCCGGCCCAGCTCGAGCAATTCTGGCTGCAGGCAGTCCAACTCGGCACAGCGGCTATGCGCGGTGTTGCCGGGCAGTAATGTCCGACAGGTTGCTAGCAAGCGCGTCCGGCCAGTCGGGGCCGGTTTCAGCTAAAATCCTTCTTTTTCACGAAATCTGATCGCCATGTTTACTGGCAGCCTAGTCGCTCTCGTTACTCCCATGCTGGCCGATGGGTCTTTGGATATGCCGCGTTTCCGGGCCCTGATCGATTGGCATATCGATCAGGGTACTGACGGCCTGGTGATTGTCGGCACCACCGGCGAATCGCCCACCGTCGACACTGAAGAGCATTGCCTGCTGATCCGCGCGGCGGTCGAGCAGGTCGCCGGGCGCATTCCGGTGATCGCCGGCACCGGCGCGAATTCGACTACCGAAGCCATCGAATTGACGCGTTGCGCCAAAGCCGCGGGCGCCGCCGCCGGTCTCTCGGTGGCGCCGTACTACAACAAGCCGACCCAGGAAGGCCTCTACCAGCACTTCAAGAAGATCGCCGAGGCGGTGGACCTGCCGCTGCTGCTCTACAACGTGCCGGGTCGTACGGTGGCCGACATCGGCAATGACACCGCCTTGCGGCTCGCCAATGTACCGGGTGTGGTCGGCATCAAGGATGCCACCGGCAATATCGAGCGCGGTTCCGCTCTGCTGAAAGCCGCGCCGGCTTCCTTCAAGGTTTACAGCGGCGACGATGCCAGTGGCATGGTGCTGATGTTGCTGGGCGCGGCCGGCGTCATTTCGGTGACCAGCAATGTGGCGCCGAAGTTGATGCATGAAATGTGCGTTGCGGCGATCGGTGGCGACCTGGTCCGCGCCCGCGCGATCAACTATCAGTTGCTCGGTCTGCATCAGAAACTGTTCGTTGAAGCCAATCCGATCCCGGTCAAATGGGCGCTGGCCGAAATGGGACACATCGAAACGGGTATCCGTCTGCCCCTGGTCCCTTTGTCCGATACCCACCACGACACCTTGCGTGTCGCCCTGAAGGAAGCCGGTTCTTTATGAAAACTCTCGCCTCGCGCCACGTTGTCGCTGTACTCGTCCTGGCTGTGTCGGCCAGCGGTTGCACGATCTTCGAAGGCAAGAAGATCGACTACAAATCGGCCGGCAAATTGCCGCCGCTGGAAGCGCCTCCGGATCTGGTCATGCCGGCGGGAGACAACCGTTTCGGCGTGCCCGATATCGCTCCGCGCGGGGCAGCCACTTTTTCCGCCTACGACCGCGAGCGCGGCGAAAAACCGAAAACGCCCGGCGCACAAGCGTTGTTGCCCAAGGTCGACAAGGTCAGCATCGAACGCGCCGGCGGCCAGCGCTGGATGGTCGTGCAAGCGCCCGCCGAAGAAGTCTGGCCGGTGGTCAAGGAGTTTTGGCAGGAAACCGGTTTCATCATCACCCTGGAATCGCCCGAGGTTGGCTTGATGGAAACCGATTGGGCGGAGAACCGCGCCAAATTGCCGCAGGATGGCATACGCGGTTTTTTTGGCAGGGCGCTGGACAGCCTCTATTCCACCGCCGAGCGCGACAAGTTCCGCACCCGCCTGGAATCGACCGGCGATGGCCGCACCGAGATTTATGTCAGTCATCGCGGCATGGTTGAAGTATTCGAGGGTACCCAGGGCGGCGGCGATCAGGGTCGCGGTCGGACCATCTGGCAACCGCGTCCGGCAAACCCCGAACTGGAGGCGGAAATGTTGCGCCGTTTGATGGTTCGCTTCGGCGTCGACGAGGCGCGCGCCCAGACCTTGATGGCAGACAAGGATGCGCCGCCGCAGGCAGTCCGGATCCGCGCCGCCGATGCCGCGCCGTCCCTGAGTTTGCCGGAATCCTTCGATCGTGCCTGGCGTCGGGTTGGTCTGGCGCTGGATCGGATCGGCTTTGTCGTCGAGGATCGGGACCGTGCCGGCGGCATCTACTTTGTCAGCTATGCCGATCCGGAGGCCAACACCCGGCCCGAGAAGGGCTTTTTATCGAAGCTGGCGTTCTGGCGTTCCGATGACAAGGCGGCCAAGGCGATGCGCTATCAGGTGCGTTTGAAGGGTACCGAGTCTGAAACCGCGCTGGCCGTCTATCAGGACGATGGCGTGCCGGCGGACAACGAGACCGGCAAGCGCATCGCCAGTCTGTTGTTCGAGCAACTGAAATAAACGGGTGATGCGTTTTGGATGTCTCGGCAGCGGCAGCAAGGGCAATGCCTGGCTGGTTGAGGCGGGTGATACCCGGGTTATGGTCGATTGCGGCTTCAGTAAGCGCGAGGCAGTCAAGCGGCTGGCGCGGCTGGGGTTGGAGGTGAGCGGCCTGAGCGCCATCCTGGTGACCCATGAACATGGCGATCATGGCCGTGGTGTGGCGCAATTGGCGAACCAGGCGCGCTGCCCGGTGTGGTTGACGCATGGCAGCCACGCCATGCTGGATGCGCTGGGTATTGCGCCAACATCGCCGCGTATCGTGTCCGGGCAGACTCAATTTGACATCGGCGACCTGGAAATATCGCCTTACCCGGTGCCGCACGATGCGCGCGAGCCGACGCAGTTCGTGTTTTCCGATGGCGTCAGCCGTTTCGGTTTGCTGACCGATGCCGGCCATGTCACGCCCTGCATCGAGCAGGTTCTGCAGGGTTGCGACGCGCTGGCGCTGGAGTGCAACCATGATCTTGCATTGCTCGAAGCCGGCAACTATCCGGCAGCGCTGAAGCGCCGCATCCTGGGCCGTTACGGGCATCTCGACAACGCTGCGGCCGCCACACTGTTGCGCAAGATCGCCGGCGACCGTCTTAAACATGTGGTTGCCGCGCATCTGTCCGCACACAATAACGCACCTGAGTTCGCCCGCGCCGCACTGGCTGACGCGCTGGGGTGCGAACACGACTGGATCGGCGTCGCCGATCAGGAAACTGGACTCGATTGGCGGGAAATCTGATGGACGTAATAAAAGGCATCAATCCGGATACCACGCCGGCGCTGGTAGTGGCCACCAATTTTGACGAACTGGGGTTGGCCCCGCCGATACTCGCAGCGGTCAAGGAGATGGGCTACCTGACGCCGACGCCGATCCAGCAACAGGCCATTCCCCTGGTGCTGGCTGGCCGCGATCTGATGGCGCAGGCGCAGACCGGAACCGGCAAAACGGCGGCGTTCGTGTTGCCCCTGCTGCAGAAAATGGCGGCTCACGCGAATACCAGCACCTCACCCGCCAAGCATCCGGTTCGTGCTTTGGTGCTGGCCCCGACCCGCGAATTGGCTATCCAGGTGCATGACAGTGTGCTGGATTACAACAAGCATCTGCCGTTGCGCAGCACCGTGGTGTTCGGCGGTGTCGATATGAAAGCCCAGCTTGCCGATTTGCGCGGCGGCGTCGAGATTCTGGTCGCCACGCCGGGACGGCTGCTGGATCACGCCAGCAGCCGAGGCGTGATTCTGTCGCAGGTGCAGTTCCTGGTACTCGACGAAGCCGATCGCATGCTCGACATGGGTTTTCTCCCGGACCTGAAACGCATCCTCGACTTCCTGCCCAAACAGCGTCAAACCTTGTTGTTCTCGGCTACTTTCGACGACAACATTGTCGGTCTGGCGCGCAGTTTTCTGCAGAATCCGCTCAAGGTCGAAGTCGCGCGGCGCAACACCTCGGCCGAGAACGTCGAGCAACGGGTGCACAAGGTCAGGGAAGAAGACAAACTCGAAGCCCTGGTGCGCGTGGTGAAATCCGATGCCATTCCCCAGGTGCTGGTGTTTACCCGCACCAAGGTTTGCGCCGACAAGGTCGGTCATCGCCTGCAAAAGCGTGGCATCCAGGCCGCCATCATTCATGGCGACAAGGCGCAGGTGGAGCGGTTTGCGGCGCTCGAAGGTTTCAAACAGGGCAAGGTGCAGTATCTGGTCGCCACCGACATCGCGGCCCGCGGCCTGGATATCGTCGAACTGCCGTGCGTAGTGAATTACGAACTGCCCTATGCCCCGGAAGACTATGTGCATCGCATCGGCCGCACCGGCCGCGCCGGCGCATCCGGCCTGGCGGTGTCGCTGGTCGCTCCGGATGAGGAGCGTCTGCTGGCAGGTATCGAGAGGTTCATCAAGCGCGATCTGAAACCATCGCCGCTACCGGAATTGGCGCCAGCGCAAGCGGTGCGCGCCGTCGCCACGCCAGCCAGCGTGTCAAGCGTGGCGCAGGGGCCCGCCGCGCGTTACGGACGGACTCGCGGTGAACCGGTGTGCGCCCTGTTGTTGCCGCCCGTCAGCACTTCAGACGCTTCCTCCGTGCCACAATCATGAATTCCGAATGGCTGTTGCTGGCCGGATTGGCCGCCATGGCCTGGTTCTGGTGGGACAGCCTGCAAAAGCGCGAACTCGCGGTGCGCGCCGCACGCACGGTTTGCGAACGGGCCAGTGTGCAATTCCTTGATGACAGCGTGGCGTTGAACAAAATGCGGCTGCGGCGCGATGCCGCTCAACGCACCAGGTTGTATCGCGAATATTCGTTCGAATACTCCAGCGTTGGTGACGATCGCCAGGCCGGAAGAGTTTATCTGCTGGGCGAACGCCTGTTGTCGGCGGACCTGATCGCCTGAGGCTGCGGGGGCTTGTCGAACGCGATTGCTCGGCTATTTGTCCGCCAGATAGCGTTGATCGTCGAAGGTGGAGACCCATTCGGGTTTGTAGATCACCATCATGGTGATCAGCATGCCGGTTACGAAAGCTTCGCTGAACGCGATCAGGAAGAAATAGGGCAGATATTCCCGTAGCAGGTAGTCGAGCGGATAAGCGCCGGCCAACGTGACGAAGCCGGTCGCCGCCAGGCCGACACTGATCGTGGCCAGTGCCGCGCCGAAGAATCCGTTGAGAAAAATATAGATGAACAGGTGATTGGGCAATTTTCCGTCGACCAGGCGGAAGATGGCCCAGGAAACCGCGACCGGCACGCCGCCCATGATCAGCCAGTTGGCGGCGAAAGAAGCGTATTCGCCATGCCAGAGACTGATTGCGGCGGTGATCAACGCCAACGAAAACAGCGCGAACAACGGACGGAACATCAATGTCAGTGCGGTGGCGCCGATCAGATGAATATTCAGGCCCGGTTTGATGCCGGTCTTGATCAGCCAGAGTCCGAGCACGCAGACGGTGGCGGCGAGAAAGATGTTGAGATTGGTGCTGTCGGCCAGCATCCGCCATCGGGCGCGCCGCGCGATCAGCAGGCCAAGCGACGCGGCCAGCAGCCAGATGGCCCATAACCAGTGCATTGGGATGTTGTCGGCAACCAGATTCATGGCGGTTTCGTCCAGGCTTGGAATGGATGTTTGATGGGTTGAGGCGAATTTTATTGGAACGCGCGCTGAACCGAATGACGCTGCCCAAGCCAAAAACCACCGTTATTCCCGCATGCGCGGGATTGATGTGTGCTGTAGTTTCAGTCGTATTGAACTCAAGCAAGTGTCATTCCACACTGGCCCTGTTTGTTCCGTTTTCAAGGCAACTTCAAGGGTTTTTCCCTCCGGCAAGCTATCACTGCCAGGAGGGTAAAGATGACTTATCATGCACCAGACTTCAACTGGAACGATTTTTATGTACAAAGGGGCTGTCAAGCCATTCCCGGGTCGAGATTTCAGGTCGGTGTTGGTCTCGTTTCCGCGGCAGTTGCTCCGCTGGGTGCTGCTGCTGACATGTCTGGTTTCCGGCATTGCGCAGGCCGCTTCGCAGGACGTTCGGATTGGTGTGCTGGCTTTGCGCGGCGCCGAGCGGGCAATTCAGAACTGGTCCGAAACCGCTGTCTATCTGGAACGCATGCTGCCTGGGCAGACCTTTCGCATCGTGCCGCTGGGGTTCGATGAAATTCATCTGGCGGTCCGCCAGCGCAGCGTCGATTTCGTGCTCGCCAATCCGTCCTATTACGTTGAACTGGAATCCCAGTACGGTGTCAGTCCGGTCGTCACCATGCGCAACCGGCACGATGGCGGATCAGGTTACAGCAAGTTCGGCGGTGTCATCTTCACGCGCGCCGAGCGGGCCGGAATTCGCGATTTTGTGGATTTGAAGGGCAAGTCGTTCATCGCCGTCGACAAGGAGTCGTTTGGCGGCTGGCACGCCGCATGGCGGGAATTGTTGCGTCAGGGCGTGCGGCCGGAATCCGATTTCAAGCTGCTCAGCTATGCCGGCACGCATGATGCCGTGGTCTATGCCGTGCGCGACGGCAAAGCCGATGCCGGAACGGTGCGTACCGAGACTCTGGAACGGATGGCCGAGGAAGGCTCGATCAAGCTGACCGATTTTTATGTTCTGGGCGAACGTCGGCACGACGACTTCCCGCTGCTGCTCAGTACCGAACTGTATCCAGAATGGCCGCTGGCCAAGTTGAAGGGCGTTCCGGATGCGCTGGCGGTACGGGTGGCGGTTGCCTTGATGCAGATGCCGGCTGACGATCCGGCGGCGATCAATGGCCAGATCATGGGCTGGACACTGCCACTGAATTACCAGACGGTGCACGAGACCTTGCGTACCTTGCGCATCGGACCTTATGCCAAGCAGCGGACGTTGACGCTTCCTGAACTGATGGCTCAGTACGGCCAATGGATCATCCTTGCATTGGCGTTCCTGCTGCTGTCGTTGATCGTCGCCGTTTACGTCAGCCGGATGAACCGTCGACTGCGCCTGCAGCAGCGCGAGCTCAGCGCATTGAATTCCGATCTCGAAGGGCGTGTCAGGGAGCGTACCGATCGGGTGGAAAACCTGCTCGAACGCGAGCGCTATCTGCGCGGCATCCTGGCCATGGTGGCGGACGTGAACGAGATTCTGATCACCACCAGCAGCCAGGACGAGATGCTGAAAGCCTGTTGCGATCGACTGGTCGCCAACCCCGATTATCATTTTGCCTGGGTCAGCCTGCTTCGCTCGGGCAAGTTGGAAGTTGCCGCCAAGTCGTATGGTCATGCCGAGATTTCCCGCAAACTATTGTATTGCCTCGGCGGTGGTATGGCGGATACGGCGTTGCGGGATAACCGGACAGTGGTGGCCGGCGTCGAACAACTGGACGATGCGATGCGCGAAGCCGGCATCTCCTCGGTGACTTCGCTGCCGCTGCGGCGCGATGCCTACGCCGATCCGTTCGGCTTGCTCTGCGTGTTGACCACGCGCGTGGATGGCTTCGACGCGGAAGAACTCTCGATGCTCGAACAACTCGCCGGCGACATCGGCTTCGCCATCCAGTCGTATCGCCATCAGGCCGAGACCGCGCGGCTGCAGCTTGAGCGTATCGACAACTACGAGGAAACCATCCTGTCGATGGTCGAAATGATCGAAAAGCGCGATACCTATACTGCGGGTCACACCCGGCGTGTCGCGCAGTATTGCGAGTTGATCGCCAGACATCTGGGATATGGCACAGAGGATATCGAACGTCTGAAAGGTGCAGCCATTCTGCACGACATCGGCAAGATCGCCATTCCCGATGCCGTGTTGCTCAAGCCGGGCAGTCTGACCAGCCTTGAATACGATCTGATCAAGCAGCATGTCGAAGTCGGTTACGAAGCGCTGTCGCGTATCGAGATGTACCGCGAACTGGCGGAAATCATGCGTCATCACCATGAACGTCATGATGGTCGCGGGTATCCCGCCGGACTCAAGGGTGAGGCAATCCCGCGCCTGTCGCGGATCATGGCGGTGTCCGACGCTTTCGATGCGATGACCACCAATCGCATTTACAAGCCGCGCATGACGGTGGCCGAGGCGCTGGCTGAACTGCACAAACTGGCCGGCAGCGAGTTCGACCCGGAAATCGTCGGCGCCGCCGAGGTTGCCTTGTGCAGCGTGGCGCCACCGCCGCTGGCGGATCAGATTCCGAAAACGCTGCTTGAAAAGCAGCGCTTCGCGTATTTTTTCAATGACCACATGACCGGCCTGCATAATGCCGAGTATCTGCGTTTCATCAACAAGAGCGGTCTCGACGGTGGATTTCGCTGGGCCTGTCTGGTCATGTTGCAACATTTCTCCCGTTACAACAGCGAGCGCGGCTGGGCGGCCGGCAATCAACTTCTGGTCGGATTTGCCGCGCATCTGGCAGCAACTTATCCTGGTGCGGTGATCAGCCGGGTGATGGGCGACGATTTTGTGTTGCTCGCATCCGCGCCGGTGCCGATTGATGTCGCGCTGTTGAAAGCCGAATCGCCATTGCGCGACACGCCGGTCGATATCGAAGTCAAGGAAATCGATCTGGCCGCGGAACGACTGGAAGGTTTGTTACGGATGATCTGACTCGTCGGAATGAGACGGCACGCGTCGGATAAAATCTTTTTTTTTCGCTGGATACCTGTCATGCGTCTTGCCCTGTTCGATCTCGACAATACTTTGCTGGCTGGCGATTCCGATTTTGAATGGGCGCAGTATCTGATCGAACAAGGCGTGCTTGACCGCGAAGTTTACGAAGCCCGCAATCAGACCTTCTTCGACCAGTACAAGGCCGGCACGCTCGATATCCACGAATTTCTCGACTTTCAGTTGAAGCCGCTGTCGCGTCACCCGCGGGTGCAACTCGATGCTTGGCATGCCGATTTCATGACCCGCAAGATCATTCCGATCATTGCCTCCGGAACGCCCGCGCTGCTCGAAAAGCATCGTGACGATGTACGTGTCATCATTACCGCCACCAACAGTTTCGTTACCGCGCCGATTGCCGCCTACCTTGGCGTGCCGCATCTGATCGCAACCGAACCTGAACAGCTTGATGGCGAATTCACCGGACGCCTCCACGGTCTGCCGTCGTTCAAGGAGGGCAAAGTTCGCCGTCTGCTCGAATGGCTGAGTTTGCGCGGTCAGAGTTGGGAAGACGTCACGGAAAGTTGGTTCTACAGTGATTCCCTGAATGATCTGCCATTGCTGGAAGTGGTGCGGCATCCGGTTGCCGTGGACCCGGACGCAACCTTGAAAACCCACGCAGAAAGCCGCAACTGGCCGGTATTGAGCCTGCGCGACTGACGCCGCGCAGGCCACGGTTGACGCCTGCCATCAAATTGCGTCGTTGCCCTCGGCTTCCACCGGAGGGATGGTCTTGTGGCATGAACAGCGCGCCGATGCGGGCGCTTGATGTGCATGACGGATTTCCTGCATTCTGACCTTGCAGGTCGACTCGTTATCGAAGTATTCGGCCTTGCCTGTAATGGTGGGGGCATCCGGGGATAGCGAGAGGAAGCTCAGCAGCACCAGACTTTTCATGATGTTCTCACATAAGAGAAATTAATGACTATATATAAACACATAATGATGTTCATGTTTGCCTGGTCTGGCGTATTTAAAAAAATGAACCGATATGCGTGGTGATATCGCAATAGTTCATAAAGACTATTATTCTTTGGGCTGTCGGGTTGACTTGGATATCGGTAGGCGTCGAAGCGTGCTGTGGCACACGGGTAACGCGACCACAGGCATTTGCTGCGGTCCGCGTCGCCGAGTTGGACAGCGATAAACCTCGCTAGTAAAAGGGTTATGGCGACTGTCTGATCAAGCTGAGCTGGACGCTTGCTGGAGGCAGTTCGCCGCGCCTGCTGGATGGTCTGAAACTATGGAGAGGAACCGGGTATGGGCTTGTTGCATCGATTGCGCGCAATATTTGTTGGATCACCCGAATCGGTTGAACAATCTCCTGCTGAACACCCTGTCGTCCCTGAAGTCGCCCACGAGCGACGCAAGCGCCCGCGTGTCGATGCACGCAAAGGCACGCGGGTGCTGATTGTTGATGACTCGCCGACCATCCTGCTGCACTTGCGCAAGCTGTTTGCTTCTGTCGGTTACCAGACGCAGGAAGCGACCGATGCGGATATCGCATTGCGGATGATGCAAAGCGAGCGCCCTGATCTGGTCGTACTCGATGTCATCATGCCCGGCACCAACGGTTTTGCCGCTTTGCGGCATATGCGCAAGGATCCGAAAGTACGCGATGTACCGGTGATCATGATGAGCGGCAACGAACAAGCCACCGAAGAGTTTTATCTGATGCGTATCGGGGCGGATGGCTTCATGAAGAAACCGTTCACTCGGTTCGATGTGTTCAGCCGTATCGAACGGCTACTGGATGCCAGCCATGTGCCGCGTCGCTCGGTAGCTTGAGGTAAACAGGTTACCCGCACAGCGCGCGGATAACCTGTGGCGCATTACCCCGGCACTGATCCGGGCAGGGCGCTGGCTGGTTTCAGCTTTTGTTCGCAGGGCAGGTGCTCAGGCCAAGCAGCGGGTAGAACGGACAGAACTTGAACAAACCCGTGGCCAGGGGAACCAGGCCGATCCAGGCCCATACCGGGCCGCCCAGCACCGCTGCCCAGGCAATCAGGATCAGACCGACAACGATACGCAGGATGCGATCAATACCGCCGACATTTGCATTCATGATGTTTCTCCAATAGGTTGATCAGAATTAAGCTCCCACAGGGAACGCATGCAGGCTATCGGGCGGTCTGGCTCCAATCAGTGACTTTGGTTACATAACGAAAATTCACCGAAAAATTCCGAGCAAAAGCCCGCATGAATGGCTGATGCTGCTGGGTTGGCATCTGCCAAACAAAAAGGCGCCCCGAACAAGTCGAGAGGGCGCCCTGGTCGACGAATCGGCCGGATGGATCAGGTGTTCTGGATCACGATGCTCGGGAACTTCGAAGAATGGTCGACCGCCAGATCGCCGACTTTCACCGCCACGCGACGCGCGATCTGACGATAGATTTCCGCGATACGCGATTCCGGTTCGGCCACCACGGTGGGTTTGCCGGAATCGGTTTCTTCGCGGATGCGTATGTCCAGCGGCAAAGCGCCGAGGAATTCGTTGCCGTAATCCTTGCACATGCGCTCGCCACCGCCTTCACCGAAGATGCGTTCTTCATGGCCGCACTGGGAACAGATGTGCAGGCTCATGTTTTCCACCACGCCGAGAATCGGCACGCCGACTTTTTCGAACATCTTGAGCCCCTTGCGCGCGTCAATCAGCGCAATGTCCTGCGGGGTGGTGACAATCACAGCGCCGGTCACCGGAACCCGTTGCGCCAGCGTAAGCTGAATGTCGCCGGTGCCGGGCGGCAGATCGATGACCAGGTAATCGAGGTCTTTCCACTTGGTATTGTTGAGCAATTGCTCGAGCGCCTGGGTGACCATCGGGCCGCGCCAGACCATCGGCGTTTCGACATCGATCAGGAAGCCGATCGACATGGCCTGCAAGCCATGACCCATCATCGGTTCCAGGTTCTGGCCGTCGGGTGATTCCGGGCGCCCGTGGATGCCCAGCATGGTGGGTTGCGAGGGGCCGTAGATATCGGCATCCAGCATGCCGACGCTGGCGCCCTCGGCGGCCAGTGCCAGGGCGAGATTGACCGCTGTAGTGGATTTGCCGACGCCGCCTTTGCCGGATGCTACGGCGATGATGTTCTTCACGCCGGGAATCAGCTTGACGCCTTTCTGCACGCTGTGCGCGACGATTTTCCAGCTTATGCTGGTTTGCACGCTGGTCACGCCCGACAGGCTGTTGATCTTGTCCTCGACCAGTTTGGCCATCTCCGCCATGACCATCTTGGCCGGGTAGGGCAGCACGATATCCAGGCTGACCTGACCGCCTTCGACCTTGATGTTGCGGGCTGACTTGGTGGTGATGAAATCTTTCTGAGTGTTGGGATCAATGAGTTCTTTAAGTGCAGCCTGCACTTGTTCGATGGAAACCGACATGGTCTGACCTCTAGGTTGAGAGAAGATGGGGTGTTGGTGAAATCGATAACTTTCGCGGTCTAGCCATAGTGAAGGCGATCGGACACTTTTCAAGACCGGAAATTACTTGATCATTTTACTCGGCTTTGTGCCGAGACCATCCTACCCATCCGGGTAGGTGTTCGAAATGGCCGCCCAATATTCCTGCCTTGCGGCAGCATTGGCGTATCCGGCATCAGGGGCAGACATCGAGACGCCCATCTTTCCAGCACAGTTTGCGGATTTTCCGGGTGGATTTTTTTGTTGCGGTACGCGATTTCACCACCGGGGTGTCAACCTGACTGGTCGTGGTTGCAGGTTCGACTTGCGACGGCGCATCGACTGGCGCTGCAAGCGGCGCGGAATCGGCTGGCGTGCCGGCAGTAGTGTCGGGGCTTGTCGGCAAGGGCGTGACCACCGCCGAAGCGCTGGCTGGCGGGCTGTCGCTGGGCTCGACGCGCGGCATGGCCAGCTTGGGCGCCGCGGTCTCGTCAGTCGTGAAGGATGGTGGCGTCTCGGATGTGCTGGGCGTGGCGACGATTTCGGCGCTTGCGGGAAGCGCGTCGGGCTGCGGGGGAGGCAGATCGGTCGTTGGCGTTGGCGTGGTCAAGGCGCTAGGCGGCGCGGTGGCTGCCGGATTGTCCGCTGCGGCAGGTTGGGATTGAGCTGGCAATTGCGGCGCCATCGGCCACAGCCAGAAGGGGGTCGGAAAAGGCATCGGCAGGGGCATCGGCTGCATCGGCATCGGCGCGGCCCACATGTGCAGTTGCGGGGAATACGGATTGAATGGCCAGAACGGCGCTTGTGGTCCCGGAGCGAAGGATTGCTGGGCCTGGACGGATGCGCCAAAGCAGCTCAGTGCGCTAAGCGAGACAAGGACCAGGCTTCGAATCGATAACATTGCATCCCCGTTTTATTCAGGATTGTGCGCGATCAGTTTAAGCATCGGCGCTTGCGCGCGCAGCGCGGTGACAATTTCACTCATGATGCCGGGCCGGTATTTCAACGATACCCACAGCACGTTGAGTTTCAGATTGAAGTCGGCGAACACCACCCAGTGATCGAAGCCAATCAGCACGTTTTGAATGATGCGCGTCAGACATTCGATTTCATGCGCGGAGCGCTTTTTGAGTCCTGGCGCCAACATCATGAAATCGACATAGGGACGACCTTCGCTGTCGCGTTTCGGCGCCAGCTTCCAGAGTGGTTCGCCACACCCCCACCAGCCCGGCTCGCCGGGCAGTGATTGGGAGCGGCTGACCAGATTCACGCTATCTGCCGAGTTCGACGCCCAGTTCCGCAAACGTGCCGGCGACGCCGACGGTTTCAAGCTGAGCGCCAAGCTGGCGACTGATCTGAGAAACCGAGAACATGCCGCGCAATATCTGGCTGCGGTCAGCGGTGCGTTCCACCGTCAGTGCGTGCTGGCGGCCATGCGTTTTGAGTGTCGCGACCACGTCGCCGACATGTGCGCTCTGAAGATCCTCCATGCACAGCACTTCCAGCTTTTCGCGCGGCGTCATGATGTCTTTCACCATCACGTCGGAATGCCGAATGCCCTGGGTCTGCACGATCTGCATGGGTTTTTCGCTGGTCAGATCGGTAGAGGTGATCAGGCCGAGGATGTGGTTCAGATCATCCACCACCAGCAACATGCGCACGCCGCGATGGATCATCTTGGCGCGCGCCGCTTCAATGGTTTCGAGCGGGAAGATGGTATAGGCGGTGACCACGGTGAAATCGGTCATCACGCTCGCGGCGGGTTGATCCAGACTGACCTTTTCCGGCAACACCTGATGCGGTTTGTGGAATGTCGCGCCTTTTTGCAGCGGGGCGGTGGGGATGACTTTGTAATATGTACTCACGATATCAATCACTCATTGGGTTATCCGTACGGATGGATGATTCAGGACCTGCCCACGCCATGCGCGCGCATCGCCAGCATGTAGGGATGGCAGGTACGCTGATGCTCGGCGCCGATACTCAGATAGCGTTCCAGTTCGCTCAAGGCCGTACGGTAGACCTCGCGCTTGAATTCGACAACATCCGCCGCCGGCGCCCAGTATTCGTGCCAGCGCCAGGCATCGAATTCCGGGTGTTCGGAAGCGCGCAGCTTGACATCGCAATCGCGGCCAACCAGACGCAACAGGAACCAGATCTGTTTCTGGCCGCGATAATGCCCGCGCCATTCGCGCTTCATCCAGTCGCGCGGCACGTCATAGCGCATCCAGTTGCGGGTGCGTCCCAGGATGCGCACATGTTCCTGCGCCAAGCCGACTTCTTCCATCAACTCGCGATACATCGCCTGTTCGGGGCTTTCGCCATGCTTGATGCCGCCCTGGGGAAACTGCCAGGAGTTCTGGCGTATCCGTTTGCCCCAGAAAACTTCGTTGCGCGCATTGCAGATGACGATGCCCACGTTCGGCCGGTAACCGTCTTTGTCGATCATGGCCGCCTCGAAAAAAGTACATAATTGCTTGCAATTTTCCCACCCTTCAACCGCTATGGAAAGCATCTGTCGCGGGGAGTGTCAAAGGATGAACGCTTCGCTGGAGGTCGGATTCCAGTTGCGCATGCGGGAAACGAAGTTTTCGAATTCCAGTCCCAGTGCCGCCTCGAGTCGCTGGGCGTGTTGCTGCAATGCCTCGAGTTTCACACCCGGTAGAGGCTTGCGGAAGGCGAACACGATGATGTTGCCCTTTTTCTCGGCCGGCAATTGCAGGACATGTTCGCCGAACGCGCGGGCCAGCCGGTCAAAAAAGCGCGGGTAATATTCGTCCGAGCCCCACAGGTTGAATACCGCCACGCCGCCCGGTCGCAGCATGGCTTTGCAGGCGCGATAGAATTCCGCGCTGGTCAGTGCGTCGACGATGCGTTTGGCGTCGAAGCCGTCCACCAGCAACACATCCTGGCTGTCTGGATGGTCGTGGACGAAGGCGGCGCCATCACCGGTGATCACCGTCAGTCGCTCGTCATCCGCCGGCAACATGAAGTAGGCGCGCGCGGCGGCAACCACTTCAGGGTTGATTTCCAGCGCGGTCAACCGGCTTTGCGGGAGATTGCGGTGGATGTACTTGGCGATGGACCCGCCGCCCAGACCAATCAGCGCAATATCCCGCGGATCGCTGCGAAACAGCGCAAACGCCATCATCGCGCGGGTATATTCCAGTTCCAGCGCATGGGGTTCCTTCAGCCGCATTGCGCTCTGCACGGCCGGGCCGCCGAGATGCAGGTAGCGGACATCATTGCGTTCGGAGATTTCGACCGGCGAATGGCCGGGACTGCGGCGACGAAAAAAGCTCATGGAATTTACCGAATCAACAAGGTTCAGGCGAGGATACTTCACTCCGGTCGATCGGCTAAAATCGACCGCAATTCAAATATCGGGATAGCAGAGCGATGGACTACGAACAAGCGCGCTTCAATATGGTGGAACAGCAGATTCGTCCCTGGGAAGTGCTCGATCCCAAGGTGCTCGATCTGTTGCACAAGGTGAAACGGGAAGACTATGTGCCGCAGGTCTACCGTTCCCTGGCCTTTGTCGATATGGAGATTCCGCTGGGCGATGGCGCGTTGATGTGGGCGCCCAAGATCGAGGCGAAAGTCCTGCAATCGCTGCAACTGCGTCCGCAGGACCGGGTTCTCGAAGTCGGCACCGGCAGCGGTTACTTCACCGCGTTGATGGCGCATCAGGCCAGCGTGGTGGTGAGCGTGGAATTGCGCGCCGATCTCAACGAGGATGCCGATCGCAAATTCAGGGCGCATGGCCTGAGCAACATTCAGTGCCGGTTGGGCGATGCAGCGCGGGACTGGACCGATGACGGCGGCTTCGATGTCATCGTCCTGACCGGTTCCACGCCTTTGCTGCCGCCGGCTTATCGCGATCGGCTCAGTCCGGGCGGTCGCCTGTTCGCCATTGTCGGGGAAGGCGATGCGATGGCCGCCACGCTGGTTACCTGCCTGGCGCCGGCAACCTATCGTTCCGACCGCTTGTTCGAAACCAGTTCCCCGGCGCTGGTCAATGCATTGGCGCCGGAGCGTTTCGTTTTCTGATGCGCCATCTTCGTCCCGTCGAACTCAAGTCATGGCTTGACGATCCGCAACAGAATCAGCCGCTGCTGCTCGATGTGCGTGAACCTTGGGAGTACGAACGCTGTCACATCGCCGGTGCAAAGTTGATGCCGATGAGTCAGTTCCAGTCGACTTTCGCCCAGCTCGACCCGGATCAGGAGATCGTGGTCATTTGCCATCATGGCGTGCGGAGTTTTCATGTCGCGCGCTTCCTTGAACACAATGGTTTTGAAAAGGTGATCAACCTGACCGGTGGCGTCGATGCCTGGGCCAAAGAGGTTGATCGCCAGATGCCTGTTTACTGATTGAGTGAAAATGATGCGTCAGATCCTGATCTTCGCCGCGCTGATGTCCGCGCTGCCGGCATTGGCCGGGAACGCCAATCTGAGCGATGTTTATCGACTGGCGCTCGAAAACGATGCCGTGTATGCGGCGGCCCGCGAAAGCTACAAGGCCGGGCTGGAAAAGGAGCCTCAGGGGCGCGCCGGTCTGCTCCCGACGCTCAACCTCGGCGCCAACCTGCGTTACAACGAGTCGCGCAGCAACATGACTCCTTCCAGCGACTATGACTCGCGCAGCGTGTTTCTGACCCTGACACAGCCGATCTACCGCAAGCAGAATATCGAAGCCTATGCCCAAGCCAAGATCCAAACCTTGCTGTCGGAGCAGCAACTGAGGCAGGCCGAGCAGAATCTGCTGTTGTCGGTGGCGCAGGCTTATTTTGCGGTGTTGCAGGCGCGCGATGTGCTCACCACCGCGCAATCGCAGAAACAGGCGTTTGCCGAACAGTTGGCGCAGGCGCGCAAGAGTTTCGAGGTCGGCGCGTCGACGATTACCGATACCCATGAAGCCCAGGCGCGCTATGACCTGACCGTGGCGCAGGAAATTGCCGCCTTGAACGACCTGGAAGTGAAACGTCGCACGCTGGAAAAAATCATCGGCAGCGAGAGCCCGGAACTGGCCAGTTTGCGGGACGGTGTCAGCTTGTCCCTGCCGGAGCCGAACAATATGAATGACTGGGTCCGACAGGCCGAGGAGGACGGCATCGGGGTGCGGCTGTATCAATCCGCCGTCGAGTTGGCGCGGCGCGAAGTGGAACGTCAGCGCGGCAGTCATCACCCGACAGTGGATCTGGCGGCCAGCTACGGTGATAACCGCAATCCGTCTTCCACGATTTCGTCCAGCCGCAGTGGCAATGTGGGTTTGGAGTTTGGCTGGTTGTTGTACCAGGGCGGCGCGGCGAATTCGCGCGTGCGCGAGGCGGTGGCGAATCAGGAGAAATCCCGCCATGAACTTGATAACGCGCGTCGCCAGGCCCGCCTCGACGCCCGCCAGGGTTTCCTCGGCGTGCTGTCCGGAGATGCCCAGGTCAAGGCGCTGGAGCAAGCATTGGTATCAAGCGAAGCGCAGTTGAAATCGACCAAGCTTGGACTGGAAGTCGGCGTGCGCACCCGCGTCGACGTGCTCAATGCCCAGCAACAATTGTTCACCACCCGCCGCGATCTCGCCGCCGCGCGCTACCAGACCCTGGTTGCCGGCTTGCAACTGAAGGCGGCAGCCGGCAGCCTGGATGCCGATGACCTGAAACGGATCGACGCGCTGTTGCAGTAAATCATTTCCGGCGTCAGTCGCCTGGCCATGCCGGTTCCAGCAATGCCAGCGTGCGTTCGGTCGCGCCGCGATTGCGCTCGGCGAATGTCCTGGCTGAAGTGGCCATGCCGGCGCGTCGCTTGGGGTCGGCGCGCAGTTCCGCCAGCGCCGAGGCCAGTGCTTCGACATCTGCCACCCGCCACGCCGCGCCTGCCGCCACGGATTGTTCCGCCGCTTCGCTGAAGTTCCAGGTATGCGGGCCGATCAACGCCGGACAACCCGCTGCCGCCGCCTCGATCAGATTCTGTCCGCCGAACGGCAGCAGACTGCCACCGATGTAGGCCACGTCCGCAGCAGCGAAATAGGCCGCCATTTCGCCCATGCTGTCGCCCAGAAACAGCTTCACGTCGGCGGGCAAGGGCGTTTCGGGCAGGCTTTCGCTGCGTCGCGCCCAGGGTTTTCCGCGTGCTTCGATCAGGCGGGCCACTTCGGCGAATCTTTGCGGATGCCGGGGCACCAGAACCAGCAGCAGATCAGGCTGCTCAAGCCGCTCGAATACATCGAGCAGCAGTGCTTCCTCCCCCTCGCGAGTGCTTGCGGCCAACCATACGAAATGATCGCCGAACTGCGCACGCAAACGCGCGGCGCGATGATCGGTGTCCGATGGCGCGGCGACATCGTACTTGAGATTGCCGGTGACCCGTGGCGCATCGACTCCCAACTGGACAAAGCGCGCCGCATCGTCCGCCGTTTGCGCGGCCAGGCCGCTGAGTGTCTGCAAGCCGGGGGTAGCCAGTCGGCGAAAACGCGCATAGCCGCGCGCGGAGCGCTCGGACAGCCGCGCATTGACCAGAAACAGCGGGATGGACCTCTGCTTGCAGGCGGCAAACAGATTGGGCCACAGTTCGGTTTCCATGATCACCCCCATGCCCGGACGCGCCCGCCGCAGAAACAGCCAGACCAGCGGCGGGAAATCGTAGGGCAGATAGGCTTGCTCGAATCCGGGGTGGTTCTGGTCGGCAAACAAGGACCGCCCGGTATCGCGTCCGGTCGGCGTGGTATGGGTCAACAGAATCGCGCAATCCGGATGCCGTGCTTGCCAGGCCGCAATCAGCGGCGCCGCGGCACGCGTCTCGCCGACCGAAACGGCATGTATCCACAGCCGCACGCCCCCCCGCCAGCGGCGATGCCAGCCCAGACGTTCCGGCCAATGGCGCAGGTAATCCGGCTGCCGCCGCGCCCGCCACAGCAGGTGCAGGAAGACCAGCGGCAAGAACAGGAGCCAGACCAGGGAATAGATAAATCGCATGGGGTGGATGTTATTCAAGCCGCGCCGCGCTGTCTCCGATCTGGCCGGCGCTGCGTGAAATAGTGACATGCCGGGAGGCGGCGACTACCATTCGCCGGGTTCAATTCAGGGGAATCGTCATGAAAGTCTTGGTTACCGGTGCCGCCGGCTTCATCGGCATGCATGTCGCGCAGATTCTGCTGAAACGCGGCGACCAGGTGGTCGGCATCGATAATCTCAACGATTATTACGATCCCAAGCTGAAACTGGCCCGACTGGATCAACTCAAGCCCTATCCGAATTTCAGGTTTGTACGGGGCGACATTGCCGATCGGGTGGTGGTGGAAGACCTGTTCGCCGCCGAGAAATTCAACCGCGTCATCAATCTGGCCGCGCAGCCCGGCGTGCGCTATTCGCTGAAGAATCCCTACGCCTACATCCAGACCAATCTGGTCGGCTTCGGCAATCTGCTGGAAGGCTGCCGCCACAACGGCGTTGAGCATTTCGTCTACGCCAGCAGTTCCAGCGTCTACGGCGCCAACACCCACATGCCTTTTTCAGTGACCGACAACGTCGACCACCCGGTCAGCCTGTATGCCGCCAGCAAGAAGGCCAACGAACTGATGGCCCACACCTACAGCCACCTGTACGGCCTGCCGACCACCGGCCTGCGCTATTTCACCGTCTACGGGCCGTGGGGGCGTCCCGACATGTCGCCCTGGCTGTTCACCAGCGCCATACTCGAAGGCCGCAGTATCGACGTGTTCAACCACGGCAGGATGCAGCGCGATTTCACCTACGTCGACGACATCGCCGAAGGCACGGTGCGCGTGCTCGACCGCATCGCCACGCCGGACCCGGACTTCTCCACCGATGCGCCTGATCCGAGCACCAGTTACGCGCCGTTCAGGGTCTACAACATCGGCAACAACCAGCCGGTGGAACTGATGACCTTCATCAAAACGATCGAAGACGCCATCGGCCAGGAAGCGCAAAAGAACTTCCTGCCGATGCAGCCGGGCGATGTGGTGGCGACCTACGCCAATATCGATGCGTTGAAACGCGATGTCGGCTTCGAACCGAAAACCGAGTTGGCGACAGGGATTGCCAACTGGGCGGCGTGGTATCGGAAATATACGGGTCAATAGCGCGATAGGTATTCAGACCGGCAGCCAGCCATCAGCAAGAATTTCTGCCTCGATTGTCCAAGGGCAATCTTTCGGAAAGGACGCGAGGCCTGTTTCTTCCGCTGCTTTCGCGGTTGCATCATCCCACGCGCCGGCAAACCAACGGTTGTCTATGAGCTTTCCACGCAGGCTTGGCGTTTCTTCCAGGCATCTTGCAATGGCTCGACGCTGGTTTCTGATGGTTAATTCCCAGCTTGCGCCGCGCCGTTCCGGCTGATGCTGCCATTTGAGCAGATGCGCCAGAAGCACAGCCAACCGGTTTGCCAGTTCGCGCTGTTCGCTTTTGCCCACGTCTTCAATCTCCTCGGCAATATGCTCCAGGTCGAGCAACTCAAACCGGCCAGCACGTATCAGTCGGGCCTGTTCGTTGGCCCAGGCAACAACATCCGTTTCGTACTTGGCCGTTTCCATGGCATATCCTCAAAATCTGTCAGCAAAGCTTACGCGCCGTCGCTTTTGCGTGCAAATTGGAGCCCTGTCGGTGCGTCCCGTTCCGCCGCACGGGCCGCCACCAGGCCCTGCGCCAAGGCGGTCGGCACGCTGGGTTGCGGGGTTTCCGTGAGATCGCCGGCGGCGTAAAGGCCGGCGATCGACGTGCGCTGCCAGATATCGGTCAGTACATGGCCGCTGGCGCTCAGCGCGGGTTGCAGGTCCGCTGCGAAGCATTGCAGCACGGCGCTGTTCGGCAGGTAGCCGAACATCGCCAGCAGCCAGTCGTAACGAACCTTGATCGGTCCCCAGGCGGCAACGATGCGTGCGTCTTCCAGTTGCAGGTCATCCGGTGTGCAATCTTCCCGCAGTTCGATGTTCGGGTTGTCGCGGCAGGTCGTCTGGAAGGGTAGGCGGGCGGACAACTTGCGCCGCGTGCAGACGCGCACCTGGTTGCCGCGTTCGGCCAGAAACAGTGCGTGGTCGAGGGCGTTGTCGCCGCCGCCGAGGATCAGCACGCGTGCCGCGCGGATGTCGTCGCGGATGGTTTCCGACAGCGGGCCGATGATGACGCGGGCGGATTGTTCGGCCAGTTGCGCCAGTGCCGGGGTGCCGCGCGGATGCGTGCCGGTGGCCAGCACGATGGCGCCGGCGTTCAGTGTTTCATGGCCATCCGGCGTCTCCAGCTTCAGCCGGAAATCGCCCGCCACGCCCTGCACGTCGATGACGCGCGTGCGGGTCAGGCAGCGTAACGGCAGCGCCGCAAAGTGGCCGGCCATGCGCACACTCATTTCGCGACCGGTTTCCTCCGGCTCGCCCAGCAGCCAGAGGTTGGGATGGAAATTTCCCAGCTGTATGCCGCCGATTTCGCGGCCGAGTTCAATGACCACCGGGGTGAGACCGAACGACAGGCAGGCATTGGCGCAGGACATGCCGGCGGGGCCGGCGCCGAGGATGGCAACGATCATGATGGGAGGTGTGCGGTTATCATCTGCGACCGAAACTAGCACAGCCGCCATGCCGTCTCCAACCTCCTCGCCGCAACTTCCGCTACCCGACCCGGATGCGTTGATCCATTGCCGGCGGGTGCGCGCCCATATTCAGGCCGATATTGCGCAAGCCGGCGGCTGGATTCCATTCGCGCGATACATGGAACTGGCGCTCTATGCGCCGGGGCTGGGCTATTACGCCGGCGGGGCGGCGAAGTTCGGCGCAGCGGGCGATTTCGTCACCGCACCGGAAATGACGCCGTTGTTCGGCCGAACGCTGGCGCGCACGGCTGAAGCAGTGCTGCGGGAGACGGGCGGCGACATGCTCGAACTGGGCGCCGGCAGCGGCCGCCTGGCGCTGGATCTGCTGCGCGAACTGGAAACCCGGCAAACCCTGCCGACGCATTACCGCATCCTCGAACCGAGCCCGGACCTGCAGGCGCGGCAGCGTGCCTTGTTGGCAGCGGAAGCGCCGCATTTGCTGCCGCGTGTGAGCTGGCTGGAGCGGTTGCCGGAGCGTTTTCGCGGCCTGATTCTGGCTAACGAAGTGCTCGATGCGATGCCGGTGCATCTGCTGCGCTGGCGGGAGGGCGCGTTGTTCGAGCGTGGTGTGATCTGGCAGGCGGATGAATTCGCCTGGCTGGATCGCCCGTTGACCGACGGCCCGCTGTGGCTTGCCGGGCAAATCCTCGATCCGGGGCCGGACTACCTGTCGGAAATCAATCTGGTTGCACCGGCCTGGATCGCCAGCCTGGGGCAGTGCCTTGAACACGGTGCCATGCTCTGCTTCGACTATGGTTTTCCGCGCAGCGAGTATTTTCACCCGCAGCGTTACATGGGCACTTTGCGCGTGCATTACCGGCACCACAGCCTGGATGATCCGTTTTATCTACCCGGCCTGTGCGATCTCACCGCGCATGTCGATTTCAGCGCCGTAGCCGACGCGGCCTGCGCGTCGGGGCTCGATCTGCTGGGCTATACCAGCCAGGCCAATTTCCTGCTCAATGCCGGCCTGCTCGAACTGATGCAGCGCATGACGCCGGGCAGCATCGACTACCTGCGTGCTGCCACGGCGGTGCAGAAACTGTTGCAGCCTTCGGAGATGGGCGAATTGTTCAAGGCGATTGCGTTAGGACGCGGCCTTGACGAGCACCTGCCAGGGTTCGAGCGCGGCGACCGGCGCGGCGCGCTGTAATCGACTGTCAGCCGAAGACTTGCGTCAGATCGACGCGGATATCAGCCAGGAATTGTTCGGCATTGATTCGGTGGCGCGTGATGGGGGCGGAAGGACGAGTTCCATGGCCAGCTTTATTTGAGAAGCCAGTGGAATTTTGCGCTTCAGCCGCGATCAGGCAAGCGTGCAGGTCTACTCGTCAGATCCCGCTTCCATGCCCAGTTCCTGAATCTTTCGCGTCAACGTATTGCGCCCCCAGCCGAGCAGCGTGGCGGCTTCGATCTTGCGGCCGCCGGTGTGGGCCAGCGCGACACGGATCAGGCTGCGTTCGAATTCGCTGGTCAGGTCGTTGAGGATGCCGCTTTCGCCGCGCGCCAGGCGGGCCTGCGCGGTGCGGGCCAGGGCCTCCGACCAGTCCAGAGCGGTATTGGCGGGGTCATGACTGGCTTCCGGCGGCAGATCCTTGACGTCGACCATCTGGCTGGGCGCCATCACCGTCAGCCAGTGGCAAAGATTTTCCAGTTGCCGCACGTTGCCGGGGTAGGGCAGGGCGGCCAGGGCTTTCATGGCTTCCTCGGATACGTGCTTCATTTCCACGCCCAGATCCTGCGCGCTCTTTTGCAGGAAATATTTGATCAGCAACGGAATGTCTTCGCGGCGTTCGCGCAGCGCCGGCAGTTTGATTCGGATGACGTTGAGCCGATGAAACAGATCTTCGCGGAACAGCCCCTGCCGCACCCGTTCCTCCAGCGTTTGATGTGTCGCGGCGATGACCCGCACGTTGACCCGCACCGGCGCATGGCCGCCGACCCGGTAGAACTCGCCATCGGCGAGAACGCGCAAAAGCCGCGTCTGCAGATCGGAAGGCATGTCGCCGATTTCATCCAGGAACAGCGTGCCGCCATCGGCCTGTTCGAAGCGACCGCGGCGCGACGCGGTGGCGCCGGTGAAGGCGCCGCGTTCATGGCCGAACAGTTCGCTCTCCAGCAGGTCTTTCGGGATCGCGGCGGTATTCAGCGCGATGAACGGTTTGTCCTTGCGCGGGCTGTGCCGGTGCAGGGCGTGCGCGACGAGTTCCTTGCCGGAGCCGGTTTCGCCGGTGATCAGCACCGTGGCATGGCTTTGGCTCAAACGACCGATGGCGCGGAACACGTCCTGCATCGCCGGCGCCTGGCCCAGCATCGCCTGGCCGATCAGGCCGGAATCGAGCCCCGGGGCTTCATCGCCGCGATTACCTTCTTCCAGCGCGCGGTGGATCAGTTCCAGCGCGTGATTGACGTCGAATGGTTTGGGCAGATATTCGAAAGCGCCGCCCTGGAACGCCGAGACCGCCGAATCCAGGTCGGAATAAGCGGTCATGATGATGATCGGCAGGCGCGGGTGGGCGGCTTTCAGGTGTTCCATGAAATCCAGGCCGCTCATGCCCGGCATGCGGATGTCCGACAGGACCGCGCCCGGGGTTTCCCGTTCAAGCGCTCGCAAGGCGGCTTCGGCGCTGTCGAAGATGCGATGCGGCAGGTTTTCGCGCGCCAGGGCTTTTTCGAACACCCAGCGTATCGAGCGGTCGTCATCGATGATCCAGACCGGTTTCATAAATTGACTCCTCTGCATGCTTATTTAATAGGCAAATAAATGGAAAAACAGGTGCGCCCGGGCTGGCTTTCGACATGGATCGCCCCCTCATGGCGTTGCACCAGACTTTGTGCCAGCGTCAGACCCAGTCCGGTGCCGCCCTCGCGGCCGGAAACCAGCGGAAAAAACACCCGCCCGAGCATGTCGTCGGGAATGCCCGGGCCGTTGTCGATGACATCCAGGCGCACCGCCAGTTTCCACAACTTCATGGCCAGCGTGACCTGGCGCGCCACGCGGGTGCGGAAATTGATGCGGCCGTCGCCGTTCATGGCTTGCGCGGCATTGCGGGTGATATTCAGCACCGCCTGGATCAGTTGCTCCGGGTCGCCTTCGAGATCCGGCAGGCTGGTGTCGTAATCGCATTTGAATTGCAGCAGCGGATATTCCGCGCGCAGCAGGCTGCGGACCCGCTCCAGCACTTCATGCACGTTGATCGACTGCACCACCGGCCGTTTGGCCGGGGTCAGCAGCCGGTCGAGCAGGCTTTGCAGGCGATTGGTTTCCTGGATGATGACCTGCGTGTATTCGCGCAGATCGGTCGAATCCAGTTCCGCTTCCAGCAACTGCGCGGCGCCGCGTATGCCGCCCAGCGGGTTGCGAATCTCGTGCGCCAGTTGCCGCAGCAGATGCTGACTGGCCTGGGTCTGCGCCATGACCTGCTCGTCGCGCGCGATGCGCACATTGCCGGCGGCCGGATGCAGTTCGATCACCGCCGCGCCTCGATCATCATCGATAGGCGAAACGGTGGCGGATAGCACCAGGCTATGCCCATTGATGGGGAGCGCGACATCATGTTCGGTATAGCTTGCGCCCTCTAATAGTGCATGATCAAGTGCGCGCACCAGTTCGGGGCAGTCTCCGAGCAATTGTGCAACCGGTCGTCCCAGAGCATGGTATGCCGAAATGCTCAGCAGATTCTCCGCCGCCGGATTGAGGTAGCAGGTAACCCGCTGCTTGTCGGCGATCAGGACGGCAGTGGCGAGGATTTCAGCGCTGGGCGTGGTAGGCATGATGGCAATCGGGCGAAGTCAGTGTCAGGTTAGCAAGAAGCAGGCCATTCGCGGGGTTTCGGGCGGCAAGTGTCCACGGGCAACCAGCCTGTCGCGCCCGCCATGCTGGGGGTATTGTGCCGGTCCTACAATACAAAGTGTTTTCGGGGGAAGTCGCAATGACCGCTTATCTCAATCTCGACGGCAACGAAGCCGCCGCGCGCATGGCCTATCAATGCAACGAAGTGCTGGCGATCTATCCGATCACGCCATCGTCGAACATGGGCGAGTGGGCCGACGAATGGGCTGCGCAAGGCAAGCCGAACCTGTGGGGCGCAGTGCCGAAGATCATCGAGATGCAGTCGGAAGGCGGCGCGGCGGGCGCGTTGCACGGCGCATTGACATCCGGCGCGCTGGCCAGCAGTTTTACCGCCAGCCAGGGGTTGCTGTTGTTCATTCCGAATCTGTACAAGATTGCCGGCGAGTTGACGCCGTTCGTGCTGCATGTCGCGGCGCGGGCGCTGGCGACGCATGCGTTGTCGATCTTCGGCGATCATTCCGATGTGATGGCCTGTCGCGCCACCGGCTGCGCCATGCTGAGTTCCAATTCGGTGCAGGAGGCGCAGGACTTCGCGCTGATCGCCCAGGCGGCGACGCTGGCCGGGCGGATTCCGGTCATTCATTTCTTCGACGGCTTCCGCACCTCGCATGAAGTTGCCAAGATTGTCGCCGTCGAGCCGGAGACCGTGCGCGCGATGATCGACGACAGTCTGGTCGCCGCGCATCGGGCGCGGGCGCTGTCGCCGGAACATCCGGTGCTGCGCGGCACCTCGCAGAATCCGGACGTGCTCTTCCAGTCGCGCGAGCGGGCGAATCCGTTTTACGACGTCTTTCCGGACCTGATGCAGGCGGCGATGGATCGCTTTGCCGAACTGACCGGGCGTCAATACCGGCTGTTCGAGTATGTCGGCGCCGCGGATGCCGAGCGGGTGATTGTGCTGATGGGTTCCGGCGCGGAAACCGTGCATGAGACGGTGGATCATCTTTGTGCCGCCGGCGAGAAGGTAGGCGTGCTGAAAGTGCGTTTGTATCGGCCGTTTGCCCCGCATGCGTTGCTGGCGGCGTTGCCTGAGAGCGTGCGCTCGATTGCCGTGCTGGATCGATGCAAGGAACCCGGTGCCGATGGCGAGCCGCTGTACAAGGATGTCATTACCGCGTTGGCGCAGGCCGCCGCCGATGGCGTTCGCGGCATGCCGCGCGTGATTGGCGGGCGTTATGGCCTCGGCAGCAAGGAATTTACGCCGGGCATGGTGGCGGCGGTGTTTGCGGAACTTCTCCTTCACCCCCAGCCCCTCTCCCGCCTGCGGGAGAGGGGAGCAAAACGCCAATTCACGGTCGGCATCCACGACGACATCACGCAACTTTCGCTGGATTGGGATGCCGACTTTCGCACCCAAGCCGCGCGGGCTTTGCACCACGCGGTGTTCTGGGGCCTGGGCGCCGATGGCACGGTGTCGGCCAACAAGAATTCGATCAAGATCGTCGGCGAGGCGACGGACCTGCATACCCAAGGCTATTTCGTTTACGACTCGAAGAAATCCGGCGCGGTAACGGTTTCGCACCTGCGCTTCGGTCCCGCCGCGATCCGTTCGACCTATCTGGTCGAGGCAGGCATGGCCGACTTCGTCGCCTGTCATCAAACCGTGTTCGTCGAACGCTACGACCTGCTGGCGCACGCCGCATCGGGCGGTGTGTTCCTGCTCAATACGCCGGCATCGGCCGATACGGTGTGGGCAACCTTGCCGGAGAACCTGCGGGCGCAAATCGTGGAAAAGAATCTGCAATTCTGGATCATCGACGCCTATGCCGTCGCCGAGGCGGCCGGCATGGGGCGGCGCATCAACACCATCATGCAGACCTGCTTTTTCGCCATTTCCGGCATCCTGCCGAAGGATCAGGCCATCGCTGCGATCAAGCGGGCGGTGGACAAGACCTATGGCGTCAAGAGCAAGCGCCTGGCGGATTTGAATTACGGCGCGATTGACATGACGCTGGAGAATCTGCACCAGGTACCCATCGCCCGTCACCCCGGCGAATGCCGGGGGCCAGGAGATGCGTCGATGAACTGGATTCCGGCCTCCGCCGGAATGACGGCAGCGAATGTTCCCCACTTCGTACGCGACTTCACCCTGCCGATCCATCGCGGCAAGGGTGACGAGTTGCCGGTCTCGTTGATGCCCATCGACGGCACGTTTCCGGTCGGTACCGCGCAATACGAGAAGCGCAACATCGCGCTGGAGATCCCGGTCTGGGAAGCGGACATCTGCACCCAATGCGGCAAGTGCGTCTTCGTCTGCCCGCATTCGGCGATCCGTTCGCGGGTGTTCGCCGCTGAAGCCGTGAATGGCGCGCCGCCCACTTTCAAGCACATACCGGCCAAGAGCAAGGATTTTCCGGCCGGCACCCACATGAGCTATCAGGTTGCACCGGAAGACTGTACCGGCTGCGGCGATTGCGTCGAAGCCTGCCCGATCCACGACAAATCCAACCTGAGTCGGCGCGCGGTCAACATGGCGCCGCAGGCGCCGTTGCGTGAACAGGAACGCGATAACTATGCGTTTTTCCTGGCGTTGCCGGAGTTCGACCGCAGCGCGGTGAAACACACCACGATTCCCGGCTCGATGTTGCTCGATCCGCTGTTCGAATATTCCGGCGCCTGTGCCGGATGCGGCGAGACGCCCTATATCCGGCTGGCGACCCAGTTGTTCGGCGACCGCATGCTGATCGCCAACGCCACCGGTTGCTCGTCGATCTACGGTGGCAACCTGCCGACCACACCGTACACGGTCAACGGCGCCGGACGTGGCCCGGCCTGGAGCAATTCGCTGTTCGAGGACAACGCCGAGTTCGGCCTGGGCATGCGCCTGGCCGCCGATCATTTGATGGGCTATGCGAAGCAGTTGGTCAAGGAATTGGCTTCTGAAATCGGTGGCAACTTGGCTGAAGCGCTGATCGACGCCGATCAGAGCGACGAAGCCGGCCTGTACGAACAACGCCGCCGCGTCACGCTGCTGCTGGAAAAACTGGCGTCATCACAACATCCGCGCGCGCAAGAACTGATCAGTGTCGCCGAGTGGTTGATCCGACGTTCGGTGTGGATCATCGGCGGCGACGGCTGGGCCTACGACATCGGCTACGGCGGCCTCGATCATGTGCTGGCGCTGCCCTATGACGTCAACATACTGGTGCTGGATACCGAGGTGTATTCCAACACCGGCGGCCAGACCTCCAAGGCGACGCCGCTCGGCGCGGTGGCCAAGTTCTCCGCCGGCGGCAAGGCCACGGCCAAGAAGGACCTCGGCAAACTGGCCAGCGATTACGGCCATGTCTATGTCGCCAACATCGCCTACGGCGCCAAGGACACGCAAACCCTGCGCGTGTTCCACGAGGCCGAAGCCTATGACGGCCCGTCGCTGATCGTCGCCTACAGCCCATGCATCGCGCACGGTTACGACATGCTGTACAACCAGCGTCAGCAGGATCTGGCGGTTAAAAGCGGGCATTGGCCGCTGTTCCGCTTCGACCCACGCCTGGCGGCGGCCGGCGGCAACCCGTTCAAACTCGATTCCGCCGCGCCGAGTCGACCGATCAAGGATTTCATGGACAGCGAAACCCGCTTCGCGATGCTGAGCCGCAGTCATCCGGAGGCCGCGCAGGCCTTTCTGGAACAGGCGCAGAAACAGGCTGAGCAGCGTTTCAAGGCTTATCAGGAATTGGCTGCTGATGGTCATTCCGGCGTAGGCCGGAATCCGGAATAGAGCGCCTGGAATTGAAACAGCCTGCTGTGTATATGCTCGCCAGCAAGCGTAATGGCACGTTGTATGTAGGTGTGACCTCCGACCTCATCAAACGCGTCTGGGAACACAAACAGGACTTTGTCGAAGGTTTCACCAAGCAATATCGTGTGCATACCTTGGTGTGGTTTGAAATGCATGAAGACATGATGTCGGCAATAGCACGCGAAAAAGCCCTGAAAGAATGGAAACGCGCCTGGAAGCTGAAGACGATAGAAACGCTCAATCCGCAATGGAGAGATTTGTATGACGACCTGCTTTAACAACTGGATATCGGCATACGCCGGTATGACGGCAATCGCCCCGTCACCCTCAATCAGGAGCCTGACATGATCGATCTCTCCACCGACTACGTCGGACTCAAACTGAAAAACCCGTTGGTGCCATCGGCTTCGCCGCTGACCAAGGACCTCGACAGCGCGCTGCGCCTGGAAGATGCCGGCGCTGGCGCGCTGGTGATGTACTCGTTGTTCGAGGAGGAATTGCGCGCCGAGGAGGCGATGGCCGATCGATTCCTGCTGCATGCCGACTTCGGATACGGCGAGGCGGAGGGTTTTCTACCGGATCACGGCGCTTTTACCGGTTGCCTAGACCGCTATCTGGAACATCTCGCGTTGCTCAAACAACGTCTGGACATCCCCGTCATTGCCAGTCTCAACGGTGTGTCGCTGTCGGGCTGGGTGGAATTGGGCAAGGAAATGCAACAAGCCGGCGCCGATGCGCTGGAATTGAATGTCTATCATGTCGCCGCCGATGCCGGGATTGCCGGGGAGGCGGTGGAGGCGCGCTATCTCGACTTGCTCAACGAACTGCGCGGCGCGGTGGAGGTGCCGATCATCATGAAGCTGTCGCCGTTCTTTTCGTCATTGCCGCATTTCGTGCGACAACTGGAACGGGCCGGGGCGCGCGGCGTGGCGTTGTTCAATCGCTTCATGCAGCCGGATATCGATCTGGGCGAAGGTCCGCAGGATCGGTTGTGCATGGTTGATCAACTGCATCTGTCCTATCCCGACGAAGTCTTGCTGCGCCTGCGCTGGATCGCGATTCTGCGCGCTCACACCGGCATGACGCTGGCCGCGACCGGCGGGGTTCACGGCTATCAGGAGGCGATGAAACTGCTGCTCGCCGGCGCCGATGTCGTGCATCTGGCATCCTGCCTGATCCAGCATGGCCCGGCCAAACTGAGCCAGATCTTGCGTGAAATCGAAAACTGGATGGCGGAACGGGAATATGCATCGGTGGCGCAACTCAAGGGCAGCATGAGCCAGCGCAATCTGCCCGATCCCGGCGCTGTGGAACGCGCCAGCTATATCCGGGTGATCAAGGGGTTCGAACCACCGCCCGGCGTCTGGCGGTGATGTTCGAAAGAGCGCCGCAGCGCTGAATCCTTGCATTCAGCGAGACTACAATCGCGCCCGCCATGATCGACCAACACGAAACCCAAACACATGAATCCGTCGAGGTCAGCCTCCGGCAGGTGATGGATCTGCTCGCCCGCCACAAACTGGTCGAGTCACTGGTGCACAAGCAGGACATGCCGCGTCACGAACTGGTCGAGTTGCTGGTGCATAAACAGAATCTCGCCGAGCTGTCGAAGAAGCTGGACAAGCTGCATCCCGCCGATGTGGCCTACATTCTGGAAACGCTGCCGCTGGAAGAGCGCATGCTGGTCTGGAATCTGGTCAAGGCCGACCGCGACGGCGATATCCTGCTGGAAGTCTCCGACGCGGTGCGCGAATCGCTGATCGCGACCATGGACAACCGCGAACTGGTCGCCGCCGCCGCCAGCCTGGATACCGACGAGATCGCCGATCTCGCCCAGGATCTGCCCAGCGACGTGGTCCAGGAACTGCTCAAGTCGCTGGATATTGCCAAGCGCGCCCAGGTCGAATCCTCGCTGTCCTATGAAGCGGATTCGGTCGGCGGCCTGATGGATTACGACTTCGTCACCATCCGCGCCGACGTCACGCTGGAAGTGGCGTTGCGCTATCTGCGCATGCTCGGCGACCTGCCGCCGCATACCGATAAATTGTTCGTGGTGGAACGAGATGGCCGGCTGATCGGCAGTTTGCCGTTGAAACGCTTGCTGGTGCATGACCCGGATGTGCATGTCGCCGCCGTGATGTCCGACGATCCGGTGTTGTTCCATCCTTCCGATGCGGCGTCCGATGCGGCGCAAGCGTTCGAACGCTACGATCTGGTCACCGCGCCGGTGATCGATGCCCAGAATCGCCTGGTCGGCCGTCTGACGGTGGACGTGGTACTCGACTTCATCCGTTCCGAATCCGAGCAGGACATGCTGCAGCTGGCCGGTCTGCAGGAAGATGAAGACCTGTTCACCACGGTCTGGAAAGCGGCGAAGAACCGCTGGCTTTGGCTGGCGATCAACCTGTGCACCGCGCTGATCGCATCCCGGGTGGTCGGCGCTTTCGAAGGCAGTATCGAGAAACTCGCCGCGCTGGCGGCGCTGATGCCCATCGTCGCCGGCATGGGCGGCAACTCCGGCAACCAGACCTCGACGCTGGTAGTGCGCGGCCTGGCGTTGGGACTGATCAACAAGGACAACGCCAAACGTATCCTGAGCAAGGAACTCGGCATCGCCTTGCTCAACGGCGCGGTGTGGGGCAGCGTGATGGGTCTGGTGACCTACCTGCTCTACGGCAATCCGGCACTGGGCGGCGTAATGGCCGCCGCGATGATGCTCAATCTGCTGGTGGCCGCCAGCGCCGGCTACTTCGCGCCGACCTTGATCGTCCGCTCCGGCCGCGACCCGGCGTTCGGTTCGGCGGTACTGACGACCTTCATCACCGATTCGATGGGTTTCTTCATCTTTTTGGGACTGGCGACGGTGGTGTTGCTGTGACACCGTTCAGATCACGAACTTGTCGCATGCGTTTTATGCTGCCTCTCAATCTTAGGCTCTGTTCCGGCCATGCCGGTAATAACAGGCTATGGACAAGCCGATCATGATCGGGATGCCCAGTTCCAGCACTTCCTCGAAGATCGAGGCGTAGCTGGCGGCCTGACTGCTGACCAGAATGCCGACATCGGCGAGTTTTCTGGCGAAACCGTCCAGGCTCTTGGCGATCACAATGCAGGACAACGCGAACAGGACGCCATAGGCGCAGGCCTTGCCGCGCTTGAGGCCATTCAGCCACGCCCGGCCTTCCAGTCGAAAAAGGCGATAGATGCAGTACAGGAACATCGCTATAACCGCGCCACCGATCAGTTTCTCCGTCATGCCCACCTCGGGGCTCAGGTAAAACCGGCTCTTGGAAAGGCTCATGGTGGTGAACCGGTTGTGGAAATCCATCTCCCGCAGCGCGAACAAAATCAGCAATCCAGCCGCCGGCCAGCGCCCCGACCAGTCGCCAGCCAGGCGGATGATCGCGGCTGCGCACAGCAGATAGCCAATGGCCGAGATTGTTTCGATGGGTCCCGATTCGGATAGCAGATAATCCTCCGGCTGAACTCCGGCGATGACAAAACCCGTTATCAGGAGAATCAGGAACAGCCACACCAGACTGTAAAGGCGGAAATACAATTTCGAATCGTTGGTGTTAAGAATTGGCATGCTGATGTCTTAGTGAGTGGTTGAATACCAGTAGGTTATTGGGTTGAAGGGCGTCAGCTATTTCATCAAGCGGTGGCAAGAACCAGAATGAGGTTCATCTTGTGCGAGGCATGTTTGCTGTAGCCTGCTGCGGTCAGCAGGCTCATCAAGTCGGTGCGCCAACGATAAGCCGAATCTTCAATGACGATGAATGCGGGAAACAACGTGCGATCGGCTTCCCGGAAGAACGGCGTCAGAATTCGATCTTCCATGCCTTCCACGTCGATCTTCATACCGTCGACCTGGGTCACGCCTTCGTCGCGCAGCAGATCGGCCAGGGTCTTGCACGGCACGCGCAGCTTGTTTGCGCCTGGGGTGTTGAGCCCGCTCTCGCCCAGGTTTCCATCGGCCACGGTGAATTCGACCTCTCCGGTGTTGTCAGACAGCGCAATGGGCACCAGCCGCACATGGGGCTGGAGGTCGTTGATGGCGACATTGAAGCTCAATCGGCCCTGCATGGTGGGATTGGCCTCCACCGCCAGCACGTAACCCTTGCCTGCCATGCGCCGATAATTCCGGGCGGCGGTCAGGGTATAGATACCGGCGTTGGCGCCGATGTCCAGGAATACGCCATCCGGGGTCAGGTGGTGTTCGACATAATTCCGCTCGGCCGGGTCGCAAAAGCCGGGCATGAACAGGAATTTGCGCTCGGACACGTTGTCGTTGACATGGACCCGCATGCGCAGTCCCACCACCTCGGCGTCGATCGGTTCGGTTCGGCCGCGCAGCACCAGGCGGCGCAGGATCAGTGCCAGGCGCCGGCCCAGCCAGGTGCGGGGCTGGTTTTGTGACCATGTCAAGAAGAGTTTTTTCCATGCTTCAAGATCATATCTTCCAAAATTATTGGTTTCGTTATTCATGAGTCAGCTTGTCCGTGGCGATCATCGGGGAGTGCGACGACTCTTTTAGACGTAGATATAAATTGATATCGATATTGTGCAACTGTTCGAATTTGGTTGTTTGAGCGGCTGTCAGCTTTATTGTTGATGGCGAGGGTGAGTGATTTGCGTGACCCAAAGAAAATTTAATTCCAGTTTTACTTTCGAATAGCGTGGCAAATTCGACGGATTTTTCTAGAATCCCGTAATGCCAGTAGTTTTTTGATAAGTGGTTAAATGGTTCGGTATGGGAATGTGTGCCGCAAATATATCGTGTTGCGGGATTGCTGTATACATGTTCGTGTTCGCGTAGAAAATCCAGATAATAATCCATGGATTTTGCTGAAGCTGCCGGCCTGCCGAAATGATAGAATTTTTGCGTCGGCCATCTCTTTTCATAGCCATGTCTTATCCACTTGTATTCTGAAATAAAGCGATCAAGCGGATCCCTGATTATTGTAATATATTTAATATTGACATCTTGCAGTCGTAGGCTGCCATATGCCATGTGCCCTGATATGATATCGCCGTCAAGGAGGTTTTGTTGTATTTTTTCCCACATTGCTGATTCGCTCAAAACACGAAAATTCTTCCACAACCGGCTTGTTTTTTTCTTGTATGTCCTGATGTTTTCAATAAGTGAAATGCTTGCGTCCGGATTGTTCAGCATGGGCACTTTGAACAAGTTGACCGGCCTTAGTGCATCTTTGATCGATATTTCCAGGGAAGAACTTCCGGATTTTGGGATTCTGATGATGGCGTATACATTACGCATTTATCAATCCCTCCAAAGGTCTCTAACCCAGGAGACTGGAAGCAGGTATCTCTTGATATAAAGCTTCAGTTTCAAGGTTCGATTCTTTGAAAATATTCCCATAAGGTGTTTCAGGGGTGGAGCTGGCTCGTGATGCTCAGACCATCTCCCCAATGCTGCGTCTTTCGGGCCTGGGTTGCCTGGAAAAATTACGATACGCGCCTTTGCTGGCAGTTTGGCAGGTCGTACATAGCGTATCGGCCAAGGGCCCAGACAATTCAGCCTGAAATGCTTGACCCATGCGGATGGGAAAAATTTAACGCCCCCTTCAACACATTGAGTGACATATCTTTGCTCGAATTGATATTTGTTTCCGATGCCTTCCGGGTCTTTTCTGAATGTGTCCAGCATATAACCATGCTTGCCAATCGGGTATCTGAAAACGGAGGTCTGACCAAGTCGCTCAAGTGGTTTGATCCAGTTGCGGGCAAGAATGACATCGTCCGGCGATCCGTAGCTAAAAAAATCGTCCAGATTGCCTGTTATTACCACGTCCAGGTCAAGAAATAGAGCTACGCCTTCCAGATCGAAAAGGGAGTGTCCCCATAGTGAAGTCTTTCGCCATTTTCCAGGGGCCTTCGTTGGCAGCGGGCAGCCCAATTCTGGCAGGTCATGGCAAATAACCTCGGGCCTGATTCCATTTCTGTCGTCAGTGAAGCAGAATAATTTGAAGGGCGGCGAGATGTTCCTTGCGATCATTCCGTACAATCGATTTACATATTCAGGGCCGTACATGCGACCCCACTTGATGCATATAATTTGTTTCATAATTTGCAGTTCAAGCTCAATTGATTGTCTGGCTGGTCCGGAAGATAAGCTTGTCGAAATACTATTCCTTCCAGTGTTCGGCGATCCAGGCGGCTGGCAGAATATGCTTGTAAATGCGTTTGTACCAGACTGCAGGCCACTGTCCGATGACGGCTTCATCCGGATTGGGTACGCCCGGAAAGGCCACCACGCGCGCGGTCGGTGGCAGAAACGGCGCTTGCCACCAACGTTGCGGCATCGCTGGCAGGCAGTGGGTCTTGAACAGCACGCACCACTCATCCGGCCAGAAGGCGATGTCCTTGACGGTGCGCGAGATATAAGTCTGGGAGTTGCGGAACTGCTGAAACACTTCTTCCTGGTTGTTGACCAGATGATGTAGCAGGTAAGGATGGCTGCCGATGCGGAAGCGGAACACCGAGGTGTTGCCGATGCCTTGACCGGGTTGGGTCCAATTCTGCATGACGATGTAACTGAGTTGCGGTTGGTACTCGAAGAACGCGTCAAGCGATCCGGTAACCACCACATCCAGGTCCAGGTACAGCCAATCGCCTTGCATGCCCGGCAAGCTGTCGTTCCACAGCGAAACCTTGCGCCAGCCCCGGTTGTTGTGAGGCGGCGGTATGGGCACAGTCGGGCAGTCAAGACATTCAACTTCGGGTCTGATGCCTTCTCGTCGATCCGTCATGCAGACGAAACGGAATGGCGATGCGAGGTGGCGGGCGACCATGCCATAGAGTTTGTTGACGTACAGGGCGGGATATTTCTCCCCCCATTTCATGCAGATGATCTGTTTCATGGCAGATGAGCCCGCTAAACGATGGTCCAGGTTGGCGCGATCAGATCCGGGCGCGAAAAGAACGCCAGGTCACAGTGCAGGGCTTCGCCCGACCCGTGTTGAAGCAGTTCCGCCCATTGCCGGATCGGCAGCAGGCGACGTTGCTTGGGGAACGTCAGGAATACCGAGAATCTTTCGTTCAGGCGCTTGAACAGGGTTTCCGGATCGCTCTCGGCGCGTTTCAACATGGTGGTATCGAACTCCAGGATGCCGACCGCTTGCTCGCGTTGGAACAGGTCATTGAAACCGGCCAGCGCGCGGCCTTCGTAACCTTCCACGTCCATTTTCATGACCAGCGGGCTGTCACGCCAGTCTGGCAGGGCTGTGACGATGGCATCCAGCGTCCGGCTGATGACCTTCGCTTCCTTGAGATGGTTGCCACTATTCACCGCACTGCCGCCGCCGGTCCAGGTCGGCGAGTAGAACAGCGAAGACTCGACACCATCCGTATCCCCGACCAGACAGGACTGGATACTGATCCGCTCTGCATCCGGATGTTCGGCGCGCGTCCGTTCGAGGTAGGGCAGCAGTACCGGATTCGCCTCAACGGGAACACACAGACTGCGGGGATAGTCACCGAATGCGAAACATTCGCCATAGTTCGCGCCGATATCGAGACAAAGACAGGGCGACAAGGCGCGGACATGGTCGCGCCAGAAATGCATGGGTGTCGAAATGCGGCCTCTGGCTGAGTCCATGACCAGTTTTTTGTAGGCCCGATGATCGTCAGGGTTGAGATGCACCCGATGCGAAGAATCCGGCAGGCTGACAACACGCGGACGCAGGGAGCCGTGTCTGGCCAGAATCAGCGGTCCGAACAACAGGCGTTTAAGTTGCAAGCGTAGGTTCCTTGTTCAAGCCCAGATAAACGTTCAGTGTTGCCGCAAGCATATTCCGCAGCGTGAAATCATGCTCGCGCGGCACTCCCGGCGGGGCTTGCAGAAAGTCGCGCACGGTTTTTCCAAGGGCTTGCTTGTCGCCCAGCGGCACCATGCCAACAGGCATCAATGCATGCAATTGCTCGCCAACACCGCCGTGATTGTAGCCGCATACCGGGATTCCCAGACTCAGCGCTTCGAGCACGGTACGGCCAAACGACTCGGCCTGGGTGGATAACGACAGGACAAGATGGGAGACCGCCATGATTTCACGCAGGTCGGAGCGCTGACCGGTGAATGTCACATTGCTGTCGATACCCAGTCTGGTGGTCAATGACTTCAATTCGTCCAGGTAAGCGTGCTTGCTTGCTTCGGCACCGCCGATGATCAGGCCGTGAATCGTCGGATGGGTCTGCTTCAGGTCGGCGATCAGGCCGAGAAAATCCTCGTGTCCTTTCAATCGGGTGATACGCCCCGGCAGCGTCAACAACTGCTTGCCGGCCAGTTCGGGATATTGTTTGCGCCAGGCTTCCAGCCATTCTGCAGATGGCTTGAAGCCGTAGGCATATTGTTCGCGATCGACGCCGCGATAAATCAGTTTGACTCGATCGGCGGTGGCGTCCGGATAGCGATCGAGTACATATTGCCGAACCGTTTCCGAGACCGCGATAACAACTTCGCCCTTGGTCATCACGGCGCTGTAGGCGTTGACCGAATACATGCCGTGCACGGTGCTGACCAGATGCGGTCTGTGTTTCGGGTCCATGCCTTTCCAGGCCAGATAGGCCACCCAACCCGGCATGCGCGAGCGTATGTGCAGGATGTCCACCTGCTCGTCACGCAGAAACCGGCGCAACCGGCCGACGAAACGCAGCAGGGTCATCAGCGATTTACGGCCCACATCCCAGGCAATGTGTTCGCTGCCTTCGCGTTGGAGTTGCTCGACCAGGCGCCCGCCCGCCGAAATGACGATGGAGCGATGACCCTGTTCGACCAGGTATTTGCCGACTTCCAGCGTGCCGCGTTCGACGCCGCCGGATTCCAGCGCGGGCAGGATTTGCACCACGGTCAGGCGATGCTTGGGTTCAAGGGCTTTGGGTTCAACGGGCGGCATGGCTTTCCAGGTGGATCACAATCTGTTCGGCAACCCTTTGCGCTTCATTGAACTGGCGTTCCGGGAGGGGGAGTGGTTGTCCGCTGCGCCAGGTTTCGAACGGTGTAATCCAGCCATTTTCGATCAATTTCAGCACGCCACGTCGCACGCGGGTGTCTTTCGGCTCGGGCAGGCGCAGCAGGCCGACGCCGGCGCCGGCGGTGAGCGCTTCGTAGAGCATGGAAACGCTGTCTTCCGTGACCCAGACTTGACCCGCTGCAGCCAACGCCTGTTCCAGCCAGCCGGGGCCGGTGGCGGTGTGGGGCAGCACTTGCAGGTTGTCGGGCAAGGGTTGTGGCAGTGCCGCCAGGAAGGACGCCGGCGTGCGCCGTGAGGTGGTGAGTTGCCAACTGACTTGTGGGGTGGATTGGGCGATTTTGAGTATGGCTGCGCCAACAGCGCTGTCGTCCCAGTCATAGTGGCCGGACACGCCGCCGATCAGCATCAGGCCCCGGTCGGGCGAGGCGGAAGGGCCGGCTTGCACGTCGTTCAGCACGCCTTGAATGCAGATGACATTGCTACGTTGGGGCGGGTTGTCATGTTCCGGGATGACACACAGATCGAACCACGACAACGGCAGGCTGGGTTTCATCAACACCACGGTCCGGCCACTGTAAGCACGGCGCGCTGCCAGCAGCGCGAAATGCGTGGCATGCCCGGCGCCGAGCAGGATATCCGGCGCGGGCAAATTTGCGCCTTGCGGAAAACGACCACGCAGCCATTGCATCAGTGAATCGATGCGCGAGGCGACCGGTAAATCGTAGGATTTGACGGATCGAAGTCGCAGCAGGGCATGTACCAGGCCGAGGGTCTGTTTTTCGTGGCCAGGCTTGCCGTCGACGAGGCGCCAGATAACCAAGGTGACCCTAGAACGGAATATCGTCGTCCATGTCGCTCAAGCCGCCGGTATTGCTGTTGCCGGCGGGCTTTGCACTGGCGCGCGGCGGGGCCGATGACATCCCCTCCGGCGGCGCCGAGTCGTAATCGGTCATGCCGCCGCCACCGCCGCTGCGCCCGCCAAGCATCTGCATGCGGTCGCCGCGAATATCTGTTGTCCAGCGGTCGTTGCCGTCCTTGTCCTGCCATTTACGGGTGCGCAGACTGCCTTCCACGTATACCTGGCTGCCTTTCTTCAGGTACTGGCCACACACCTCAGCGATCTTTCCGATGAATTCCACCGAATGCCATTCGGTGGCTTCTTGCATTTCACCACTACGATTTTTGAATTTTTCGGTAGTGGCAATGTTTAGTTTGGCGATCGCGTCGCCGCTGGGCATGTAGCGCATTTCCGGATCGCGTCCGAGATTGCCGATGATGATGACTTTATTGACTGATGCCATTTAGTTGCCTCCTTGAAGTAGATGTCGAATGCCTTCCTCGTCCCAACCAGTCTGCGCCACCTTCAGCAGTACCGAGCCTTCCTCGGGCAGCACGGTGACCGCCTCGACGCCGGTGAACACGGTGAGCCGGGTCGCCAGGCGCTGCGCGTCTTCGGCGGACATGATGCCGATGTGGAACATCTGGGTCTTGACCCGCGGCGGCGGGATCATGCGGATCGCCAGCACCAGCCAGATTGCCATCAGGACGGCGCCGAACGCAAATACCACGCCGAAGCCGTGATGCTGCGCCAGCCAGCCGCCGGCCGCGCCGCCGAAGAACAGGCCGAGCGCTTGCGAGGTGTTGTAGACGCCCATCGCTGTGCCTTTTGCTTCCGGCGGGGCGATTTTCGAGACCAGCGAAGGCAGGCTGGCTTCGAGGATGTTGAAGGCGACGAAGTAGGCGAACAGCGCGGCGACCACGCCCCAGAACGCATGCATCGAGAATGCCAGGCCGATCTGCGCCGCCAGCATCAACGCAATGGCGGCAACAAAAACCTTTTTCAGGCCGCCGTGCTTTTCACCATAGATGATCGCCGGCACCAGCAGGACCAGCGAGCCGAGCAAGACCGGCAGATACACCTGCCAGTGCTGTTCGGCCTCCAGGCCGCCATCGACCAGCGCGAACGGCACGACGATGAACATCGCCATCTGCGCCGCGTGCAGCGCGAAGATACCCCAGTTCAGTCGCAGCAATTCCGGTTGTCGCAGCACATCCTTGAGCCGCGCCGGGCTGGTTTCCGCGTCGGAGTGAAATGCCGTCTTGCCCGGATTCGGCGTAATGTACTGGACGACGAAGATGGCCAGCAGCGCCAGCACGCCGGTCAGCGCGAACATGCCGGGCACGCCGATCCAGCGATAGAACACCGGGCTGGCGGCCAGCGAGAAGGCGAACGCCAGGCCGATGGTGCTGCCGATCATGGCCATCGCCTGGGTGCGTTTTTCTTCCCGGGTCAGGTCGGCCAGCAAGGCGGTGACCGCCGCCGAGATGGCGCCGGCGCCTTGCAGCGCGCGACCCAGCAACACGCCCAACAGATCGTCCGCCGTGGCGGCGAGGAAACTGCCCAGCACGAAGATCAGCAAGCCGACGATGATCACCGGCTTGCGGCCGTAGCGATCCGATGCGATACCGAACGGGATCATCAGGATTGCCTGGGTCAGGCCGTACATGCCCAGCGCCAGGCCGACCATGGTGTGGTTGTCGCCGCCCGGCAGGGTAGCCGCGTAAAGCGCGAACACCGGCAGAATCAGGAACATGCCCAACATGCGCAGACCGAAGATGCCGGCCAGCGAAATGGCGGCGCGGCGCTCGGTGGCGGTCATCGGATTGGAATCGGAGCGGGGCATGGTGGAGAAATGACGGTTCTGACTGCGGAAATGATGGGGAGCGCGAGCATCAACGGCTCGCCATATTAGCCGCTTTCGCGTCTGGCTCCGAACCACGAATTCGGGTTCTCCGGTCAGTTGTCGCGGACTGTGAGCCAAATCATTGTTTTTTTTCGTTCGCGGCAAATTCAGCGCGCAAAAGTGGACTTTGCAGCATGGATTCCGGCACAATCGCCGCCGTTTCCACAACTGACAGTTCGTCGAACCGCTGTCGAGTTGAATACTGATGAATCGCAAGCGATCGTCCAAAAAAACCGCCACCGCAACCGATGCCGACGCTTCCAGCAAAAGTCCGGCCAGGTCGATTCTGGTTTTGCATGGCCCCAATCTTAATCTGCTGGGCGTGCGCGAGCCGAATCATTATGGCGATCAGACGCTGGCCGATATCGATGCCGCCTTGATCGAGCAGGGCGCGGCGATCGGCATCTCAGTGAGCTGTTTTCAGAGCAACGCCGAACATCTGCTGATCGAGCGCGTGCATGCCGCGCGCCTCGACAATACTGCTTTCATCATCATCAACCCTGCCGCCTTCACGCATACCAGCGTGGCCTTGCGCGATGCGCTGGCGGCAGTGGCCATACCGTTCATCGAAGTGCATCTGTCCAACGTCCATGCACGCGAGGCCTTCCGCCAGCATTCGTATTTTTCCGACAAGGCGGTCGGCGTCATTTCCGGACTGGGGGCGAGCGGCTACCTGTTCGCCCTGGGCTATGCACTTCACGCTTTGGAGGATTGACATGGATTTACGCAAGCTGAAGAAACTGATCGATCTGGTGCAGGATTCCGGCATTGCCGAGCTGGAAATCACCGAGGGCGAAGAGAAGGTGCGTATCACCAGCAAGCTTGCCGGCCAGACGATGTATGCCGCGCCGCAGATGATGGCGGCGCCGATGGCGGCCCCCGCACCAGCCGCTGTGGTCGATGCCGGTCCGGTCGAACCGGAAGGGCATGTTGTCAAATCGCCGATGGTCGGCACCTTCTATCGCACGCCTTCGCCCACCGCCAAGGCCTTCGTCGAGGTCGGCCAGACGGTCAAGGCCGGCGAGACCTTGTGCATCATCGAGGCGATGAAGCTGATGAACGAAATCGAGTCCGATGTCGCCGGTATCGTCAAAGCCATCCTGATCGAGAACGGTCAGCCTGTGGAATACGGTCAGCCGCTGTTCATCATTGCGTGAAAAGTGAAGGGTGACTCGCCGCCGCTCGGCTTAAGTGAAACGTGAACCCATCTTCACTTTTTACGTTTCACCAGCGGCGTAGCCGCTTCACCTTTCACCCTTTACCGGGGTTAAAGCATGTTTGAAAAAGTTCTCATCGCCAATCGCGGCGAAATTGCTTTGCGTATCCAGCGCGCCTGCCGCGAGATGGGCATCAAGACGGTGGCGGTGCATTCCGAGGCCGATGCGGAAGCAAAATATGTGCGCCTGGCCGATGAATCGGTGTGCATCGGCCCGCCGCCTTCCGCCAAGAGCTATCTGCACGTGCCGTCGATCATCGCCGCCGCCGAAGTCACCGACGCGGAAGCGATTCATCCCGGCTATGGATTCCTGTCGGAAAATGCCAATTTTGCCGAGCGGGTGGAAAATTCCGGTTTCGTGTTCATCGGGCCGCGCCCGGAAACCATCCGCCTGATGGGTGACAAGGTATCCGCCAAGGAAGCCATGAAGGCTTCCGGCGTGCCTTGCGTGCCGGGTTCCGATGGGGCGCTGGGCGAGGATCAGGATGAATGGATGCGCATGGCCAGGGATATCGGTTATCCGATCATCATCAAGGCGGCCGGCGGCGGCGGCGGACGCGGCATGCGGGTGGTGCATACTGAAGCGGCGCTGATCCAGGCCGTGCAGATGACCCAGAACGAAGCCGGCGCGGCGTTCAACAACCCGGTCGTGTACATGGAAAAGTATCTCGGCAATCCGCGCCATATCGAGATCCAGGTGCTGTCCGACACGCACGGCAACGCCATCCATCTCGGCGAGCGCGATTGTTCAATGCAGCGTCGCCATCAGAAGGTGATGGAAGAAGCGCCGGCGCCGGGGCTGGACACCAAGTTGCGCAACAAGATTGGCGAGCGCTGTGCCGAGGCATGCCGCAAGATCGGCTATCGCGGCGCCGGTACCTTCGAATTTCTCTATGAAAACGGCGAATTCTTCTTCATCGAGATGAATACCCGGGTGCAGGTCGAACATCCGATTACCGAATTCATCACTGGCGTCGATATCGTGCAGGAAAGCATCCGCATTGCCGCCGGCCTGCCGTTGGCCAATACCCAGAAGGAAATCCACTTCAAGGGCCACTCGCTGGAATGCCGCATCAACGCGGAAGACCCGCATAATTTCATGCCCTCGCCTGGTCGCATCACGCTGTATCACGCGCCGGGCGGTCCCGGCGTGCGCGTCGATTCGCACGTCTATCAGAACTATCTGGTGCCATCGCATTACGACTCGATGATCGGCAAGCTGATCACTTACGGCGCGACCCGCGAACAGGCCATTGCCCGGATGCGCATCGCGCTGTCGGAAATGATCGTCGCCGGCATCAAGACCAACATTCCGCTGCACCAGGAGTTGCTGGTCGATCAGGCGGTACTGGATGGCGGCTACAGCATCCATTATCTGGAAAACAAGCTGGGTCTGAACAAGCATTGATGCGCAATTCAGTCCGCGATTCGATTTCAGCTCGTCATTCTGGCGTAGGCCGGGATTCAGGGGGCTTGGCGATGGCGCTGGACACCGGCATGCGCCGGTGTGACAAACCCGGTTTATGGTCATGTCCTGGGTCTCCCTGAAACTGGCCGCTTCCGGCGACGCCGCCGAGGCGCTGGCCGATGCGCTGATGGAAGCCGGCGCGCTGTCGGTGTCGATCGAGGATCGCGATGCCGGCACCGCTGCCGAACAGGCCCAGTTCGGTGAGCCCGGCCTGGACGATCCGAAAGCCTGGCAACGCAACTGGGTCGTGGCGCTGCTGGAAGCCGATGCGGATGTTGCCGCGCTGATTGCCGCCCTTGATCTGCCGGCGGATATCGAGCACGAAGTAGATGCCATACCCGAACAGGACTGGGTCCGCCTGACGCAATCGCAATTCGAACCGATCCCGATCTCGGAGCGCCTGTGGATCGTGCCGTCCTGGCATGTCGCCGCCGATTTTGTAAATTCGCCCCAGGCCATCGTGCTGGAACTCGATCCGGGCCTGGCGTTCGGCACCGGCAGCCATCCCACCACGCGTTTGTGCCTGAAATGGCTGGAAGGCAACCTGCATCCGGGCGAGTGCGTGCTGGATTACGGTTGCGGCTCCGGCATACTGGCGATTGCCGCGAAAAAACTCGGCGCCGCCAGCGTCATCGGCACCGATGTCGATGCGCAAGCGGTCACCGCCTCGCGCGACAATGCCGAGCGCAACCAGGTCGAAGCGATCTTTTGTCTGCCGGAAGCCTTGCCTGACGGCGAATTCGATGTGCTGGTCGCCAACATTCTGACCAATCCGCTGAAGGCGCTGATGCCGTTGCTGGCCGGGCGGACAAGAAGCGGCGGTCGCATCGCCTTGTCCGGCATCCTCGCCGAACAGGCCGACGAAGTGATCGCACTGTACAGCGCCCGGTTCGACATGCGCGCATGGGCGGTGGAAGACGGCTGGGTTTGCCTGACCGGCATCAAGCTGTAGTCTTGCCGCATGCAAACCACCTGCCCCGAATGTCGCACCACCTTCCGGGTCAGCCAGGATCATCTCGGCGCCCGGCGCGGATTGGTACGTTGCGGAACCTGCAACGCGGTTTTCAACGCCTACGACACCCTGCTGCCGGAACTGGAAACGCCGCCCGATGATGCTTCGGCCCACCCGGCGCGAGGACAGGCCGAATCCGCCGAACTCGATCTGACCGACGTCGTGCATGCCGAACCGGCCTGGATCGACGATGTCGCGTCGCAACCGCCCGTCGATGTCGTCGTGGATGTGTCGGAACAACCGGTGGAATTACGCTTCGCACCGGTTGCCGAACCCGTTGCTGCCGATTCGATGGCCAGGGCGACGGACCATGCCAGCGCCGCGCCCGCAGCGGCCAGCCAGGCCGGCGTGTCGCCGGCGCCGGACATCTTGTACGAGCCGATGTGGCCGACCCGCGCCAAGCCGGCAAGGACCTGGAAATTCTGGCTGTATCTGCCGCTGGCGCTTGTGCTGGCTGTTTCGCTGGTGTTGCAGCTGGCCTATTTTCTGCGCGCCGAACTGGCTGCCGCCGCGCCGTTCACGCGTCCGGCGCTGGAGGCGTTGTGCCGGCCGTTGCAGTGTGTCGTGCCATTGCCGCGCCAGTTGCAGCAATCCGCCATCGCCGCGTCGGCGCTGGAGCACGATCCGGAAAACAAGTCGCGCGTCAGCCTGACCGTATTGCTCGCCAATCGCACCGGACAGACCCAGGCCTGGCCATCGATCTCGCTGACCTTGAGCGATGTCCGGCAAGCGCCGGTGGCGCGCAAGGTGTTTCGACCGCAAGTCTATTTGCCCAGGGACACCCAGATTGCCGCCGGCATGGCCGCCGATGTCGAGCGTGAGATACGCCTGGATCTCGACATCGGCAATCTGGTCGCCTCCGGCTACGCGCTGGGATTGACTTACCCTTGAACCTTGAACCTTGAGCCGGGTGATTGTCGGGTCCTGATTAGCCCGGTATAGTCCCGCCCGCTATCTTTCTCGCGGGAGAGCGCCGGATCAAACCGGCCGCCGAAGGCGCAACGCCACCCGCAACCGCTCAGGCACCATGGACCGCGAGAATTGGGCAACTCTGGAGAGCGCCGCGTTTACTTGAAATCGCGGTCACCGATGGGGCAAATCTCTCAGGTAACCGGACAGAGGGGTGAACGACAGGGAAACCTGCGTTCGCTTTTTCATTTCAGGAGCCGTCATTGCACGCCGATTTGTCCGCCAAGCCCCGCAATGCCGCGCGTATGCCGATCTGGATTCGTCAGAATCTGGGGCGGGAGATGCAATTTCCCGACACTGCGCGCGCCGTGCATGGTCGCGATCTGCATACTGTTTGCGAAGAAGCACGCTGTCCGAATCGCGGCGAGTGCTGGAGTCGCGGCACCGCTACCTTCATGCTGCTGGGCGATACCTGCACCCGCGCCTGCGCCTTCTGCTCGGTGAAGACCGGCCGCCCGACCTGGACCGATGCCGACGAGCCGCGCCGGGTCGCGCAAGCCTGCCTGGACCTGAAGCTAAAGTTCGTCGTGCTGACCTCGGTCAACCGTGACGACCTTGCGGATGGCGGCGCCGGCTGCTTTGCCCAGACGCTGCGCGAACTTCGCCAACGCCGTGGCGATATCGGCGTCGAATTCCTGACTCCGGATTTCCGTCAGGTGCAGCAAGCTGCCGCCGATCTGTTCACTGAAACGCTGAACGCGCTGCCGACGGAAGGTGAGATCAAAACGCGACGCGATCTGATCTGGGGCCACAATATCGAAACCGTACCGCGTCTTTACAAGGAAGCGCGCAAGGGCGCGAAGTACGAACGCTCGCTGCGGCTGCTGGAAATCGCGGCGCACTCGGCTGATATGGAAGCCAAGTCCGCATTGATGCTGGGTTTGGGCGAGACCCGCGCGGAAGTGCTGGAAGTGCTGCGCGATTTGCGCACGGCAGGCGTGCAGCGCCTGTCGCTCGGCCAGTATCTGCGTCCCACCCTGGACAATCTGCCGGTGGCGCGTTACCTGCCGCCGGAAGAATTCGCCGATTACGAAGTCGCCGCGCGCGCGCTGGGTTTTGCCTGGGTCAAGGCCGGGCCGCTGGTGCGCAGTTCTTACTATGCCGAGGAAGTTCAACATGGCTGACCTGCAACAAACCCCGCTGATCAACAAACACCGTGAAGCCAATGCCAAGCTGGTGGATTTCTCCGGCTGGGAAATGCCGATCCACTACGGCTCGCAAATCGAGGAACACCACACGGTCCGACGCGACGCCGGTATGTTCGATGTGTCGCATATGCTGCCGGTGGATCTCAAGGGTGAAGGCGCGCGCGATTTCCTGAAAAAGCTGGTCGCCAACAATGTCGACAAGCTGCAGACCACCGGCAAGGCCCTGTACAGCTGTATGCTGCATGAAGGCGGCGGCGTGGTGGACGACCTGATCATCTATTTCCTCAACGAATCCTGGTTCCGCATCGTGGTCAACGCCGGCTGCGCCGACAAGGACATCGCCTGGATGGAAGTGCAACTGGCCAGGTACGCGCCGAATCTGCTGCTGATCCCGCGCCGCGACCTGGCGATGATCGCCGTGCAAGGCCCGAATGCCGCCGCCAGGTTATGGCAGGCGATGCCCGGCATGCAGGATCTGGCCGAGCCAATGAAGCCGTTCAATGCGGTGGTGGTGGGCGACATGTTCGTCGCCCGCACCGGCTATACCGGCGAGGATGGCTTCGAGATCATGCTGCCGGCCAAGGCCGCGCCATTCTTCTGGCAGGCGCTGCTGGATGCCGGTGTCAAACCCTGCGGTCTGGGCGCGCGCGATACCTTGCGCCTGGAAGCCGGCATGAATCTCTACGGCCAGGACATGACCGAGGCGACCACGCCGCTGGAGTCCGGCCTGGCCTGGACCGTCGACCTGAAATCCGAACGCGACTTCATCGGCAAGTCGGCGCTGCTGCATTTGCCGCGCGCCCGGCAACTGGTCGGCCTCAAGCTGCTCGACCGTGGCGTGCTGCGCAACCATCAGTCGGTATTCACCGAGCACGGCGAGGGCGAGATCACCAGCGGTTCCTTCTCGCCGACCCTGAATGGTTCGATCGCGCTGGCGCGGGTGCCGGCCGGCGTCAACATCGGCGACACCATCGAGGTGGAAATTCGCGATAAACGCGTCAAGGCGGCGGTGGTTAAATATCCGTTCGTGCGCAATGGCCAAGCGCTGGTGTGAATGTGTCTATAATTTAACTGAATTATGGACATGAGTGAGGTCGCCATGAACTGGAATATCGCCGAAGCCAAACAGCGTTTCTCGGAAGTTGTGAAGCAAGCCCACACCGAGCCGCAATGGATCTTCAACCGTAAAACGCCGGTCGCGGCGTTGATCGCGGCGGAAGAAATGGCCGAATTTCAGGCTTGGAAGGCGTCGCGAACGCAGCCGAAAACGCTGGGCGAAGAATTTGCCGAGTTGCGGAAAATCATGGCTGAAGAAGGGCTGGATGGTTTGTTCATCCCGCCCCGCACGTCGCGTCCGAATGCCTTTGTTGAAATGCTGGAAGCTGAAGCTGAGCAGGAATCTGCAAAGGAAGCCGAGGCGTGACGTTTTTGCTGGACACCAATATTGTCAGCGAGCTTTCGATGTTGCGCCCCAATCCGGGGGTGATTAGATGGGCGGCCAATGCACGGTTTCATGCGATTTCGGCTGTTACTGTTGATGAAGTGCAATATGGTCTGGCCTGGAAACCCAATTCAAGGGTGGAGGCATTCATGGATGCCTATTTTCAACAGCATCGTATCCTTGATGTCAATTTTGATATCGCTTTGCGGGCAGGTGGAATGCGCGGTCGTTTCGCGCAACGCGGCATCGTGCGCGACCAGCCCGACATGCTCATCGCCGCCACCGCGCAAGCGCATGGTTTGACCCTGGTGACCCGTAACAGCAAGGATTTCAAAGGCTGTGGTATCAGCCTGTTGAATCCATTTGATAATCCCTGATTCTTAATTGGAGTTCGCAATGTCCAACATTCCCGCCAACCTCAAATATGCCAAGTCGCACGAATGGGTGCGCCTGGACGCCGATGGCAGCGTCACCGTCGGTATCACCGAGCATGCACAGGACCTGCTGGGCGATATGGTGTTCGTCGAAAACCCGGTGGTCGGGCGGACGCTCGCCGCCGGCGAGGAATGCGCCGTGGTCGAATCGGTGAAAGCCGCTTCCGACGTCTATGCGCCGATCGCCGGCGAGGTGCTGGCCGTCAACGCCGATGTCGAAGCCAGTCCGGAGAGCATCAACCAGGATCCCTATGCGGCCTGGATGTTCACGCTGAAGCCGGCCAATGCCGCCGACCTCGATGCGCTGATGGACGCCGCCGGCTATGCGGCTTACGTCGAATCGGAAGCCCATTGAGTATTGATGCAAGGGGCAAGGCACAAGGGGCAAGGAAAACCCCCGTGCCGGCTTCCCCTTGCCCCTTGTGCCTTGCCACCTTGCACCTATAAAAATGCCCTTCATTCCGCATACTGAAGCCGATGTCGCCGCCATGCTGGCGAGCATCGGTGCGCCTTCCACCGACGCGTTGTTCGACGAGATTCCCGCCGAACTGAATTGCGGCGGGCTGCCGGGCATTCCCGAAGGACTTTCGGAAATGCACGTGACCCGCCTGATGCAGGGCCGCGCCGCGCGGGATGGCTTCTACAGCAATTTCATCGGCGCCGGCGCTTACGAGCATCACATTCCGGCGGCGGTCTGGCCGATCGTTACGCGTGGCGAGTTCTATTCCGCCTACACGCCGTATCAGGCGGAAGCCAGCCAGGGCACGCTGCAACTGCTGTACGAATACCAGACCATGATGGCCAGTCTGACCGGCCTGGATGTCTCCAATGCCTCGCTGTATGACGGCGCGACGGCGCTGGCCGAGGCGGTGCTGATGGCGGTGCGCGCCAACAAGAATGGCGCGCGGCGGGTGCTGGCGCCGGCGACGGTGCATCCGCGTTATCTGGCGGTGACTCGAACCACCGTGAAAAACCAGAATATCGAACTGGTTGGCGCACCCTATGACGCGGCAACCGGCGTCACCGATCTGGCGGCGCTGGAAGCGATCGCCAATGCGGATGGCCAAGCCTATGCCGCGCTGATCATCCCGCAGCCGAATTTCTTCGGTGCGCTCGAACCGGTCGATGCGTTGACCGATTGGGCGCATGCGCGCGGCATGCTGGTCATCGCGGTGGTGAATCCCCTGGCGCTGGCCCTGCTGAAGCCGCCGGGAAGCTGGGGCGAGGTTGGCAAAAACCAGGGCGCCGACATCGCCGTCGGTGACGGACAGCCGCTGGGCGTGCCGATGTCCTCCGGCGGCCCGTATTTCGGCTTCATGACCGCCCGCCAGTCGCTGGTGCGGCAGATGCCCGGCCGCATCGTCGGTCGTACCGTCGATGCCGACGGCCAGCCCGGGTTTACCCTGACCCTGCAAGCGCGCGAGCAGCATATCCGCCGCTCCAAGGCAACTTCCAACATCTGCACCAACCAGGGTTTGCTGGTCACCGCCGCGACCATCCACATGGCCTTGCTGGGTCCGCAAGGCCTGAAAAGCGTGGCGCTGGAATCGCATGCGAACACCCGTGCGCTGCTGGATAAACTGCTTTCCGTGCCGGGCGTCGAGCGGGTGTTCAATACGCCGTTCTTTCACGAGGCCGTGCTTCGCGTCAGCAGTCCGGTCGACGATGTGCTGCGCGCCCTGCGCGCCCAGAGCATCCTCGGCGGCTATGCGCTGGGCGGTGATTATCCGGAACTGGCCGATTGCATTCTGGTCTGTGCGACCGAGACCAAAACCGATGAAGACCTGGAACATTATCGGCAACAATTGCAGCGTATCCTGAGTCGGCGCGGCGGGCGGGAGCCCGGTGTGCCGCCTTGTGCCTACAAGTAGTTCAACCCCGCGCCTTGCCGATTGATACGGTACGGCGACAACCAACAGGAGACATCACATGGCAACAGTCACCCTGGGCGGCGAGCCCATTTCGGTCGGCGGCAATTTCCCGCGCGTAGGCGATTCAGCGCATTCCTTCATGCTGGTCGACAAGGAATTGAAAGACGTCTCGCTGTCCTCGTTCTGGGGCAAACGCAAGATTCTGAATATCGTGCCCAGCCTGGACACTCCGACCTGCCAGGCGTCGGCGCGTAAATTCAACGAACTCGCCAGCAGCATCCCGAATACCGTGGTATTGGTGATTTCCGCCGACCTGCCGTTCGCGCAGAACCGTTTTTGCGGCGCCGAAGGTCTGAACAATGTGATTACCCTGTCGACCATGCGCGGCCGCGATTTCCACAAGGATTACGGCGTCATGATCATGGACCCGCCACTATCCGGCCTGACCGCCCGCGCCGTCGTGGTGCTCGACGAAAACGACAAGGTCGTCTGGTCGGAACTGGTACCCGAGATCAAGCAGGAACCCAACTACGATGCCGCCCTGGCCGCCGCCAAGGGGGAGCCGCTTTAATCTGGTTCAAGGTTCAAGGGGCAAGGTTCAAGGGGCAAGCTTCCTCGCCCTGCAACTTGCCCCATGCCCCATGCCCCATGCCCCATGCCCCATGCAACCTGCCCCTTGCCCCATGCTCATCTTCGAACACGCCCACCCCGGTCGCCGCGCTCATGCTCAGGCACCTTACAACGCACCGGCGGCCGATGATCTGCCGGCCGACTTGTTGCGTCAGACGCCGCCGCTGTTGCCGGAAACCTCCGAACTGGATGTGGTGCGCCATTACACCCGGCTGTCGCAGAAGAATTTCAGCATCGATACCCAGTTTTACCCGCTCGGGTCGTGCACCATGAAATACAACCCGCGCGCCTGCAATGCGCTGGCGATGCTGCCGCAATTCCTCGCCCGGCATCCGCTGGCCGACGTGGAAACCGGGCAGGGATTCCTGCTCAGCCTGTTTGAATTGCAGGAAATGCTCAAGGAAGTCACCGGCATGGCGGCGGTGAGCATGGCGCCGATGGCCGGCGCGCATGGCGAGTTCGCCGGCGTGGCGATGATCCGCGCCTATCACGATGCGCGCGGCGATACGGCGCGGCGCGAGATCATCGTGCCGGATGCCGCGCACGGCACCAATCCCGCTACCGCCACGATGTGCGGTTATGTCGTCCGGGAAATACCCACCGACCGACAGGGCAATGTCGATCTGGAGGCGCTGAAAGCCGCAGTCGGTCCGCAGACCGCCGGTTTGATGCTGACCAACCCGTCGACACTGGGGGTGTTCGAGAAAACCATCGTCGAAATCCAGAAGATCGTGCATGCCGCCGGCGGCCTGTCCTATTACGACGGCGCCAACCTGAACGCCATACTCGGTCGCGTGCGGCCCGGCGACATGGGCTTCGACGTGATCCACATGAATCTGCACAAGACCTTCTCCACCCCGCACGGCGGCGGCGGTCCGGGCGCTGGTCCGGTCGGCGTGTCGCAGCGGCTGCAAGCGTATCTGCCGATTCCCTATGTGGTCGTGGAACGCGATTACTACCGCTGGGCGGAAGAGGCCGATGTGCCGCAGAGTATCGGCCGCATGAGCACTTTCGGCGGCAACATGGGCGTGCTGCTGCGCGCCTGGGTCTACGCCCGCATGCTGGGCGGTCGCGGCATGCAGCGGGTCGCGGAATTCGCCGCGCTGAACGCCAACTATCTGGCCGCCGAACTGAAACAGGCCGGCTTCGAACTGGCTTTCCCGGAACGCCGCGCCAGTCATGAGTTCATCGTCACGCTGAAAAAGCTCAAGGACGAGACCGGTATTTCGGCGATGGATTTCGCCAAGCGCCTGCTCGATTACGGCTTCCATGCGCCGACTACTTATTTTCCGATGCTGGTGCCCGAATGTCTGCTGATCGAGCCGACCGAGACCGAGAGCAAGGAAACCCTGGACGCCTTCGTGCAGGCGATGGTTGCCGTGAAACGTGAAGCCGAAAGCCAGCCTGATCTGGTCAAATCGGCGCCGCACAAACTGCCGTCGCGCCGGCTGGACGACGTCAAGGCGGCGCGCGAGCTGGATCTGGTCTGGAAGGCCGTGTGAACGCGCCGCCGGAAGTGCCGCTGCAGGAAAGCCCGCACAAGGGCAAGACCGGTCTCAAACGGGTCTGGAATGCGCTGCTTTATTCGATGGCGGGCTTCGGCGCGGCGTGGAAGCATGAAGATGCCTTCCGTCAGGAGAGCCTGCTGGCGCTGGTGCTGATTCCGCTGGCGTTCTTCCTCGCCGAGCTGCCGCTGGAGCGCGCCTTGATGATCGCCAGCATTCTGCTGGTACTGATCGTCGAACTGGTCAACTCGGCGATCGAGGCGACGGTGGACCGGATTTCGCTGGAGAACCATCAGCTTGCCAAGCGAGCCAAGGATATCGGCAGCGGGGCGGTGTTGATCTCGCTGATCAATGTGCTGGTGGTGTGGGGTCTGGTGCTGTTCGGTTGAGTTCAATTTCCGCGGTGACTGAATCCAGCCTGCGCGATCTCGCCGGTCATTTCCCGCGCTCTGGTCGAATCGAGGCGATTTTTCTGCGGCCGCACCGGTGCGTGCCAGTGGTTTCGGTCGACAGCGTGCTGGCCCTTGCCGAGCGCGGGCTCGACGGGGATCACGGCGCCGTTCGGGGGCGCGGCGGCAAACGCCAGATCACGCTGATACAGGCCGAACATCTGCCGGTGATTGCCGCGCTGGCTGCGCTGCCGCATCTCGATGCCGCGCTGTTGCGGCGCAATCTGCTGGTATCCGGGCTCAACCTGCTGGCCGCGCGGTCCTTGTTCAGGGATGCGCCGTTGTTGCTGCACATCGGCGATCAGGTGGTTGTGGAGCTGACCGGCGCCTGTGCGCCCTGTTCACGCATGGAACAATTGCTCGGCCCGGGCGGCTACAACGCCATGCGCGGCCATGGCGGCGTCACCGCGCGGATTCTGGCCGGCGGAACGATCGGCTTGGGCGATGCGGTGATCTGCCGCGCGGCGGCAGGCTAGCCGACTACTCCTCGACGCAGATTTCGCGACGCTTGACCGCCATCGCGGTGCGCACCAGCAAGCCGCCGATGACCACGCTGGCAATGCCCAGCAGAATGCCGGACAGCCGCAGGAACAGGGGGGCGCCGGTATGCTCGAACATGACCAGCGTGGCGATGGTGATCGCCGCCAGCGGGAAGGAGTAGGCCCACCAGGACAGGTAAAACTTCAGGTTGGCGAAGCGGCGCAACTGCGTGAACAGCAACAGCGTGAAGAACAGCCCCGAGTGATACAGAATATGTGCGAAGGCATCCAACTCGCCGGTCAGTTTGATGTAGGCGATGAAGCCGACCGCCGGCGGCGCGATCAGGATGAACAAGGTCGGCATCAGGCGTTCCGGCATGCTGGCGTGGAACACCACGCGATACATGATGATGGTCAGCAGCACAGGCCAGAACACCACGCCTATGCTGAAGAAGAACCACGAAACCTCCTGGGGGGCGTGATGCACGCCGGCGATCGGCACCAGAATATTACCCACCACCGGAATGAACCAGGCGGGGTTGAGATGGATGATCTCGAACTTGCTGTGATGCATCCACTGGGTGATGGTGTACAGCGTCAGTATCAGGTGCAGCACCACGCCGGCCAGCCACAGCAGTTTGGAATAGGGGGCGCTGATCGGCAGCCAGGCAATCGACAGCAGGATCAGTGAAATGCTGACCGCCGGCACGAAATGCATCTTGATCGGGTGCGCCCATTCCTTGCTCGCTGCCGCTTTGAAACGGATGATCTTGACCGTATACAGCGCAGCCAGAAGGACAAACAGGGTCGTGGCGAGCAGCAGGATCCAGGGACTGGGCGCGATGCCCAGATTCAGCACCGCCTCGGCCTTGTGCCAGGCCAGGGACAAGCCGGTCAGCCCCATGACCATGGCGAACCAGGCAACCGGAAAATGTTGCAGGCGGAAGTGTTCGGCTTGAGCGGGTGCGGCTTCGGTCATCAGAGGGTTTTCAGGTAGGGCGAGACATGCCGGAGCGCCTTGACACTCCGGCGGGGCAAAATTACAGCGCTTTCTGGATCGACAACACGCCGCGGATCATGCCGGCGGAGTAGCCGATGGCCTTGTCGGCGGGATACTCGGCGGCGAGCTTGGCTTTAACATCGGGCGACAGATTTTCCGCCGGGCCGTGACAACCCAGGCAGGCTGGCTGGGTGACCAGCGCCTTGGCATATCGGTACACCTTGCCTTGCGGCGTATCGACTACGGCGTGGGTGTCCAGCGTCTCCGGTTTTTCGCCCGCCGCCAGACGTTTTTCCAGGCCGGCCAGCGCTTCGCTTTCCCAGGCATCCGGCACGCCCTTGGGATTGCGGTTTTTCGGGCTGACGCGCTTGATCTGCATGCCGGTGCGGGCGGCGGCTTCGGCGGCGATCTTGGGTGCGCGATCCTTGCACACGCTGATCGCCTGGGACGGACCGCCGGCGGTCATCGCTGTTTTCAATTCGCCGCCCAGGGTCTGGATCAGACCGCCGGCGGTCTGCCGCGATTCAGCGACAAGTTGCGTGGTGTCAGGCGTGCTGGCGCAACCGGCGAGCAGCAGCAGGGGCAGGGTGGCGAGGGGTAATGCACGCAAATTCGCGCGTAAATTCATGGTCATCTCCTTGATGAGTGGCTTACTTGGTGAAGTGGACTTTTTCCTTGTCCAGTTGGTAACTCCACGGCAGACCGCTGTTCTTCCAGCCGTTTACCGCGCGTTTGCCCTTGTTCGCGCCTTCCTTGGCCGTATCGCCTTCGAAGCCGTCGACCACGGACCAGACGTTGGTGTAGCCATGGCGAGCCAGAAAGTCAGCGCCCAGCGCGCTGCGGTCGCCGGACCGGCAGATCAGCAGGATCGTGTCGGTCTTGTCGGTGCCCTTGTCCATTGCGCGCAATTCGAATTGCGACAGGAAATCCGGGTTCGGGTTGCGCACATAGGTGTTCTTTTTCTCGTCCCACTTGTCGTAGTGCATGATGCCGAACGGCACCAGACCGTCGATGCCTTCAGGTGCGCCGACGAACAGCATTTCTTCAGGGGTGCGCAGGTCCAGGAACAACACCTTGTCCTTGCCGTGTTTTTCAAGGAATGCCGGCACTTCCCTGGCTTCGATATACAAACCCAGCTTGGATATTTTCTCTTTGGACAACTTTGCGGGGTCGACCGCGTGGGCGTTGAATGACAGCACAGCAAACAACAGACTGAGCAGAACTCGGCGCATATCAGGCTCCTGGATGATGGAACGGTTAAATCAGGCTTTCAGCTTGGCAATAACCCCGGCCAGATGGCCCTGGGCGATCTGCATGGCGCTGCTGATCGCGGCATTGTCGGCCATTTTGGCGATGATGCCCGGATCTTGCAGCGCAATCCGGGTATTGCCCGGCGAGGTTTCATAAACGCAGCAACCGCAGGGCAGCAATGCGCCGGCATCGCGGTCAGCCTCGATCACCGCCTTGGCGATTCCCGGTGCGCAGACGCCGAGCAGGCGATAGGGCGGAATGTCATGGTCGATCTTGGCCTTCATGATGGCCTGGACATCAACTTCGGAAACCACGCCCATTTTCGCCTCGGCCAGCGCGGCCTTGAGTTTTTCGATGGCTTGATCAATGGGCATGGCGAGTTCAATGGTGTGTGCGTACATGAATGGTCCTTTGGATGGTGGATGGTGGATGGTTCAATGTGCAAGGTTCAAGGTGCAAGGGTGATGGGTAGCGTACACATATTTCACGTTTCACCTGAGCCGCGTAGCGGCAAGTCACATTTCACGTTTTGCTAAGTCACCTTTCACCCTTAGCTCAGCAACGTTTGTACCAGACGTACCCAGTAGCTGGAACCCAGCGGCAGGATGGCGTCGTTGAAATCGTAATGCGGGTTGTGCAACATGCAGCCGCCTTCCGCCAGACCATTGCCGATCCAGACATAGCAGCCGGGTTTTTCGCGCAGCATATAGGAAAAATCTTCCGCGCCCATCGACGGCGCGGTATCGGTCTGCACGTTGGCGGCGCCGACCAGTTCGATCAGCACGTCACGGCACAAGCCGGCTTCGGTGGCGCTGTTGACGGTGGGCGGATAGCCGCGCCGGTAATCCAGCGTCGCCTGCACGCCATGCGCACTGGCGATGCCGGCGCACAGGCTTTCCATCGCCGCTTCGATGGCGTCTTCCACTTCCGGCTTGAAGGCGCGCACCGTGCCGCCGATACGGGCGTCCGCCGGAATGATGTTGTAAGCCTCGCCGCCGGCGAAAAACTGGGTGATCGACAACACCGCCGACTCCAGCGGGTCGAGTCGCCGGCTGACCACGCTTTGCAGCGCCTGCACCAGCGCCGCCGCCGCCAGCAACGGATCGCGACCCTGCTGCGGCATCGCGGCATGCGCACCATGCCCGCGCAGCTGCACATCGAACTGATCGGCGCAGGCCATTACCGGACCGTTATGCACCGCGAACTGTCCAGCCGGCAGGCCAGGCCAGTTGTGCATGCCGAATACCGCATCGACCGGGAACTGCTGAAACAAGCCCTGTTCGATCATCACCCGCGCGCCGCCGTCGGTTTCCTCCGCCGGCTGGAAGATGAACACCACTGTGCCGTCGAAACCCGCATGCGCCGCCAGATATTGCGCGGCGCCGAGCAACATTGCGGTATGCCCGTCATGGCCGCAGGCATGCATGCGGCCTTCGTGTTTCGAGCGGTGCGGAAACAGGTTCTGCTCGCGCACCGGCAACGCGTCCATATCCGCGCGCAGGCCGATGATGCGCCGGCTGTCGCCGCGTTTGAGCACGCCGACCACGCCGGTGCCGGCCAGGCCGCGATGCACGTTGATGCCTTGCGATTCGAGAAATGCCGCAACCTGGTCGCTGGTGCGCTGTTCCTGGAACGCCAGTTCCGGATGCGCGTGCAGATCGTGGCGCAAGGCCACCAGTTCATCACGACGGGCGGTGATCTCGGGCAGCGCGGGCAATGTAGACGTGTTCTTCATGGATCGATTCAGCTCAAGCCGGGAATGACCTGTTTGGTGATGGCCACTGCCATGATGTAACCGAACATGCCTAGCGCGGCGATCAATGCCTTGATCCGTACGGCTTTGGTTCTGCCGCGTTTCAGCGCCAGCGTGCCGAGACCGATGTAGGCCAGCAAGCCGACGATCTTGGCCAGCAGCCAGGGTTGATCCAGCGGATTCATGCCAGCGACGAACAGCATGGCAATCGCCGCCAGCAGCAGCAGGGAGTCGTTGATGTGCGGCACGATGCGCGCCCAGCGCGCCTCGAGCAACGCCGAGTCGCGCAACATCCAGAACCCGCGCAGCAGAAACAGGATCAACGTCAGATGGACGGTGGCGATATGCAGCGTGCGAAGAACGGAATAATCCATAAGGGAATTCACGGAATTTATCGAACGCGGATTTTACCCCGACGACAGTCGACATGTTTCGAGTGTGGGTAATCCAGGTGCCGTCAAGCGATTTCGGAGTTGAGTGAATTAACGCACACAGTTAATGTAGTTTCATCACAGTAGGAACGAACTAGGTGCCGGGAAAGGAGGTTTTGCAGTTGTCCACGAATCCTGTGGATAACTGTGTGGAAAACCTGTCGTCAAACTGCAAAAAAGCCTTACAGGACGCCGGCTTATGCGCCGGGCTCAAAAAATGGGCAGTTAAATATTCCTTATTTATCAATATGTTACGAATTGGCGTGGAAGCGGCATTGGTTACCTGCCGGGAATCATGCTGTCAAGCGCGGCGATGTGCATAAGTATTTGCTAAATTTATGGAAGTCTGGGTGATTTCTGTTCCGGGTGCGCGCGAGTGGCAGCCTGATCAAGCTGAAGTAACCGTCGCACCAACGCGAAAACATCTCCTTTACGAGTTGCTGTCCAAAGAGCGACTGCGCCAGGGCTCAAGCTGGTATCTACAGATTTAATAAACTTGACCGTAACCGGCGAAACACGGCAAATTTGCCTTGTCCGGCGTAGCACACCACCTTGCCTTGTTCGGCCCTGGCGTGTATTCTGCCGGGCCTTCCGGAGAGGTGGATGAGCGGTTTAAGTCGCACGCCTGGAAAGCGTGTGTAGGTTAATAGCCTACCGCGGGTTCGAATCCCGCCCTCTCCGCCATGATAAAAACATAAGCCCATGATTAAATGGGCTTTTTTGTTTTTAAGCCGTTGTCTGCTATCAAATCCACTATCAATATTTGAAGCGGTAGGCATGTTGCCGTTTGCCGCTGTTGCAGCGGCTAGTGAGGCGGAAAGTCTATCTCCTTGCTTCAGCACCATGCGGAATTCGCATTCCCCTCGTTGATGCTTGGTTACCCTGTAACCAACTCGCCAAGGTAAACCCGATAAGCATCGCCTTCCAGGGTGTCGGTAACGCGCATTTGTTCATCCATCGTCAGTGTGTAATGCCGGTGGCTAGAAGACTGTCACCGCCTTTACCTGCTTTAACACGTTCACCTAACAGAAGTGTCCACATATAAACATATTTTGCCAATAGTCCATTAATGGACTATCTTTCAGTATCTCCAATACCAATGAAGGAGCCCTCCATGACTGCCGTGGCTCGCGCTGCCAGCACAAGCGCTCCACCAACCAGCAAGGCCATGTCCGCCGCCGGCTTGCGCGCGTTTTTCAGAATCGCCGGAAGCTGGGGTCTGAATACCGAGGAACAGATGGTGCTTCTGGGTGCGCCAGGTCGATCCACCTACTTCAAATGGAAGTCAGCGCCGGAATCTGCCGATCTGAAGCGGGATACCCTGGAGCGTCTGTCTTACATCCTGGGCATCTACAAATCTCTGCAAATTCTGTTGCCGGATACGACTGCGGCCGATGCATGGATCAAGAAAGCCAATACGGCACCGTTGTTCGGTGGCAAAAGCGCGCTGGACCGTATGCTTGGTGGCAATACGGGTGACCTGTTGGCTGTGCGCCAATACCTCGATGCTCGGCGCGGAGGATGGGCTTGAGCTATCCCGTCGCGGCGATTGCCTGGCATCCCGCTTATCGTGTCATCCCCTCACGCTTTCCTGCCATCAGCTTGTTCGAACGCGTCGCCAGTCCGGAGGACTTCGACGCGCTCTATGCACTGGAAGCGATGACCAACGATCGCATCCGCGACGAAGTGGGGGAAATCAGTTTGGTACCCGTCGAGGAGCGTCTGTTCGGCAACGGTAGCACCCCGATCATGGCGGCTTTCACACACGTTAATCCGCAAGGAAGCCGTTTCAGCGATGGCACGTATGGTGTCTTCTATTGTGGTCATGACAAGAAAACCGCCATTGCGGAAACCTGTTACCACTCGGCATTGTTCATGGGCGCCACCAACGAATCCGCCATGCGTCTTCAGATGCGGCTCTACTCGGTAGAGGTGGAGGGTGAGGCCGCAGATCTGCGACAAGCCGCGCTCAGCGATCCTCTCATCATTGATCCAGACAACTATGGCCATAGCCAGGACATCGGCCGCAAGCTCAGAAGCGAAGGCTGTCCCGGCATCCTTTACCCATCCGTTCGAAACCCCGAAGGTGAATGCCTGGCAGCGCTGCGCACCGGGATACTGCGCGATTGCCTGCATGCCGCCTATCTGGAATACAACTGGAACGGCCGTGCAATAGACGCAGTTTTCGAGGTTTCAAGACTATGACGCTGAACGTCGACTATCAGGTACCGATTCGCTGAGAGAGCGCCACTCGGTACTATGTTGCCGTGATTGATCGAGATCTTTTCAATGAGCTGGCGGTCTCGCGCTACTGGGGCGGCAAATGGTCGCGCATGGGCGGCGCACTGCACGAAGTCATCAGTTCAATGGATGATGGCGTGGCGAAGATCCAGAAGTACAACAAAGAACGCGAAAAGCGCGGTTACAAAGTGGTCGCCAGTCACCACCAATAACGGCAAAGCCCGACGGCTGCGCCATCTGAAAACACACAACCATAAGACGACTTACCTCCATGCTCGATGACATCAAGAAAACCTTGTGGGCGACGGCCGACAAGTTGCGCGCCAACATGGACGCCCTCTGCGCCAGGACTCCATCCGAAATCTCGTGAATAGCCCGCTAAAACCCCGGCTCGCGGGCTTTATTGTTTCCGGGTTTGCACGATTTCGTCCGCATCCGGGTGGTAATCGCGGCCAGGATTCAGCCGTAGAGACCTGCTGCCCGTGCATGCTCCGCCCGCGCCAGATCGCGCAGGCTCGGCGGTCCCAGCACCTCCACATCCGCGCCGTATTTGAGTATGTCCATGATCAGTTCACGGTGGTCGGCGTAGGGTAGTTCCATGATGTAGTGGCCGGTCTGGTCGAAATAGCCCTTCTGCTTCGGATGCCACTGTTCGCTGGCTACCCAGCGCGCCCGGTGCGGCGTGAACGCCAGACGGGCGGTTTCGGTCTGCATCCCGGCGAAAATGCCGTAACCCGGATTCAGCGCCGCCTTGACGCTGCGTTGCGATACATCGCGCGCGGATTTTTCCAGCACCTCGACGTGCTGGATCGAGTCCACCGCGAAATTCCGCAGTTCGTTGCGCAGGTGACACCAGGCATCCAGGTACCAGTTCTCCCGGTAATGCACCAGACGCTGCGGCGACACTTCCCGTTCGGTCAGTTCGGCCTTGCCTTTCGACAGATAGGTGACGTGCAACTGCTTGCGGCGCAGCAAGGCCGAGCCCAGCCGTTCGAAGTGATCGAGCTTGATCTGGCGCTGGCCGACGCCCACCACCAGCACCCGGCGGCGAATCTCTTCGGCGGTGTTCTCCGCCGTGCCCAGCAAGGCGTTGAGCCGCGCCATCAGGGGCTGGATGTGCGGCGTCAGGATGCCGCCCGGGTCGAGATTGGCCAGCAGGTGCTGCATGGTCAGCAGTGCATGGATTTCCGCCGCAGAAAACCACAATCCGGGCAATTCATACTGCCCGCCCACCTGGGGCGGTGTTGAATCGAAACGATAGCCGCCGCCCAGGCGATCAAACACGATCGGTGCATTCAATCGGTTGCGCATGTACTCCAGATCGCGCCGCAGTGTCGCGCGCGAAATCTCCAGCGCCGCCAGCATCTGCTGAAAGGTGACCAGCTTGCCATCGGAAATCATCTGATCGATCTTGTAGAAACGTTCGGTCTGGTTCATCGATCGCCCTGGCAGTTGTATGCGGGCATCGTCCCATGAGATTCCCATCGCTCGCAACTCGGCAGGCCGGCATGGGTTGGGTTGCGCGCGATGCTTGCAGGAACTCGTCTTCTGTTTTGCGCGATGCGGCACAATTCGCATGCTTGTTTGTTGGTGACCCGCATCGGGTCGTCATGCATCCCTGGCGGGGAATTGACATACCGCCTCCCACCGCATTATTGGTGGACATTCGATCGCTTCCTGGATTTCACCATGACCTACAACGCCTTGTATCTCACCAACAGCCCCGGGTTTTCCGTTCAGGTTGCGCAACTTGACGCACTTCCCGAGGGCGATGTCGAACTGCGCATCGACTACTCGACGCTGAATTACAAGGATGCGCTGGCGCTGTGCAATCAAAGTCCCATCGTGCGCTCCTGGCCGATGGTCGCCGGCATCGATGCGGCCGGCGTGGTAGAGCGGTCGACTCACCCGGACTTTCAAATCGGCGATGCGGTGGTGTTGAATGGCTGGGGACTGGGCGAAACCCGCTGGGGCGGTCTGACGCAACGCACGCGTGCGCCCGGCGACTGGCTGGTGAAGCTGCCGATGGCGTTCTCGCCGCGCGATGCGGCGGCGATCGGCACCGCCGGTTATACCGCCGCGATGTGCGTGCAGGCGCTGGAGCGGCACGGTCTGACGCCGAGCGACGGGCCGATTCTGGTCACCGGCGCCACCGGCGGTGTCGGTTCGATTGCCGTGGCGCTGTTGGCGCGCGCCGGCTTCGAGGTGCAGGCGCTGACGGGCAAGTTGACGGATCAGGCTTATCTGAAAACACTGGGTGCGGCGACGGTGCTGGATCGCGCCGAGTTCGCCGCGCCCGGTAAAGCTTTGCAGAAGGAGCGCTTTGCCGGCGTGGTCGACGCGCTCGGCAGCCAGGCCCTGGTCAATGCCTGCGCGCAGGTCAAGCGCAATGGTGCGGTAGCGGCCTGCGGTCTGGCGATGGGCATGGATTTTCCGGCCAGCGTCGCGCCGTTCATCCTGCGCGGCATCACGCTGTATGGTATCGATTCGGTGTATGCCGGGCTGGCGCGCCGGCAAGCCGCCTGGGCGTTGCTGGCCGAGCGGCTGAGCGCGGCCGATCTGGCCGGCATCGCGCATGAAATCGGTTTGTCCGAAACCCTGCCCGCCGCCGAGAAAATGCTCGCCGGGCGGATGACCGGACGTTTTGTTGTCGACGTCAACCGTTAAGAGAAAATCCGTCATGACCCCCATTAACGCCCGCCACCATCCCCACGGCATCGTCACCCTCGACGCGGAATATGTACGCCCCGGACTCGCTGCGGTGCATCTGATCGTCGAACAAGGCCATGCGGCGATCATCGATACCGGCACCCATAATGCCGTGCCGCATGTACTGGCGGCGCTGGCCGATCTCGGGGTTGCCCCCGAGGCGGTGGATTTCGTCATCGTCACGCATGTGCATCTCGACCATGCCGGGGCGGCCGGCGCATTTCTTGCCGCCTGCCCGAATGCCAGGCTGGTGGTGCATCCGCGCGGCGCGCCGCACATGATCGATCCGACCAGGCTGGTGCAGGGTTCGATGGCGGTCTATGGCGAGGCCGTGTTCCGCGAGTTGTACGGCGAGATTGTGCCGGTTGCGGCGGCACGGGTGATCGAAGCCGACGACGGCTTCGTGCTCGATTTCAACGGTCGTCGCCTGGAATTCATCGACACGCCCGGGCATGCGCGGCATCACTACTGCATCCACGATCTGACCAGCAATACGCTGTTCACTGGCGACACTTTCGGCATTTCCTACCGGGAATTCGATGTCCAAGCCGGCAACACGCGCAAGCCCTTCATTTTTCCGACCACCACGCCGGTGCAGTTCGAGCCCGAAGCGCTGCATGCATCGATCGATCGACTGGTGTCGCGCAATGCCGAGGCAGCGTATCTGACGCATTACGGCCGTGTCGAGCATCTGCCGGCGCTGGCGCCGCAGTTGCATGAGTTGATCGATGCCTACGTCGAACTGGCCCTGGTCGCCTCCGGCGACGCGCAGGTCCGACTGGAAACCCTGAAGCGGGCGATCAGCGAACTGCTGATGGCGCGGCTGCGCCAGCATGGTTGCACACTGGATGAGGCGGTTTGCCGTGAATTGCTGGACAGCGATGTGGACCTGAACAGTCAGGGACTGCTGGTCTGGCGCGACCGCCTGTCAGCCGTCAAGCCAGCGGCTTGATCGCTTCGATACTGGCCGAGGCGATAAAGTTTTCCACGCCGCGTCCGGGTGCCCAGTGCTGGATGTATTCGCGGCTGGCGTCCTTCGGCGCGATGCGGATGGCGCCGAATCCGGCGCCGGCCAGCAGTGCGATCAGATCGACGACATTCGCCGCGCCCGCCACGCAGCCGGTATACAGCGCGATTTCGGCATGCATCTCGGGCGGCAGTTCGGCGGTCAGCACGATGTCGGAAATCGCCAGCCGGCCGCCGGGCTTCAACGCGCGGTAGGCGTCATGGAACACCTGCGCCTTGTCCGGCGACAGGTTGATCACGCAGTTGGAAATGATCACGTCGATGCTGGCATCGGCTACCGGCAGGTGTTCGATTTCGCCGAGGCGGAATTCGACGTTGGCGTAGCCGCCCTTGAGCGAATTGCCGCGCGCTTTCGAAATCATGTCCGGCGTCATGTCGACGCCGATCACCCGGCCGGTTTCACCGACCGTGCGGGCGGCGAGAAAGCAATCGAAGCCGGCGCCGCTGCCCAGGTCGAGCACCACTTCGCCCGGCTTCAGCGCCGCGATGGCTTGCGGGTTGCCGCAACCGAGGCCGAGGTTGGCGCCATCCGGCACGGCAGCGGTTTCTTCCGCGCTGTAGCCGATGCCGCGCGACAGCAGTTCGGCGACGGATTGATCGGACGGCGCGCAGCAGCCACCGGCAGCCGGCGCCGGTGCGGTGGCGCAGCAGGATGAGCCGGTGTTGGCAACCGCCGCGTAGGCGCTGCGGACTTGTTGGCGAATGGTGTCGTGGTCGTTTGTTTGCATGATTTACGTCATGTCCTGGATGGAAGGAATCGAATTCAGCAGCAGGATTGTCCCGATTTGGTCGGCGTGCAACAGGCGCCGCCTTCGACCACGGCGATGTTGGCGAACGGATCGGCCTTGAGCTTCGGCTTCGCCGGTTCATAACCCTGCGCATAGGCTTCGTCGAATTTCGCATCCAGCGCCTGCGCGGCTTCGTCACGGATATGTCTGGCGATCTCGATGACGCTGTCGATCTGATCTCTGGACACGCCATATTCCTTCAGGCGGTCAACCTGGCACAGGCCCTGTTTCGGGTGGTTCGAGGCGATGTTGGCGGCCAGCGAAACCAGCGCAACGATGGAAGGGTGCAGCGGGTTTGCTTGCGATGCGCTCATAGGTAACTCCTCAAGGCATTGAACAGAACGCCGACCAGCACGAAAGCGGTGGCGAGATAGGCGGCAAACAGGCCGAGCAGCGGCCATTTCACGACTTTGCGCAGGATCAGCATTTCCGGCAACGACAGTGCGACCACCGCCATCATGAACGCCAGCACGGTGCCGATCGGCACGCCCTTGCCAAGCAGCGCTTCGGCGACCGGGATGATGCCGACCGCGTCGGAATACATCGGCACGCCGACCAGCACCGCGACGATCACCGACAGCACCGAGCCGTCGCCGGCGATGCGGGCGACGAAGTCCGCCGGCACATAACCGTGGATGAACGCGCCGATACCGACGCCGATGAATACGTATTTCCAGATCCGCCCGACGATCTGCCGCACCTCGTTCCAGGCATATTCATGACGGCCGCGCAGGCTGTTGTCACGTTCCATCACTGCCGCCTCGCCCATCCGGATCTTCCAGACATAGTCTTCCACCCAGCGTTCCAGCTTGAACGCCTGCAGCACGTAGCCGCCGACGAAGGCGATGGTCAGGCCGGTCAACACGTAGATCAGCGTCATCTGCCAGCCGATGACGCCGGCCAGCACCACCACCGCGACCTGATTCACCATCGGGCTGGCGATCAGGAACGACAGCGTCACGCCCAGGGGGATGCCGGCTTCGACGAAGCCGATGAACAGCGGAATCGAGGAGCAGGAACAGAACGGCGTCACCGCGCCCAGGCCCACCGCCGTCAGGCGCGCGCCGGGCCCGGAACGGCCTTTCATCATCGCGCGCACCCGTTCCGGCGTCAGCAGGGCGCGCAGCCAGCCCATGAGGTAGATCACCGTGGTCAGCAGCACCAGAATCTTCGCCACATCCATGACGAAGAAATGGATAGCGGCTCCAGCCGCGCTGTCCGGCGCGAGGCCGAGCAGATCGAAGGCGATCAGGTTGCCGAAGGCGTCGAACATGTGACTGCGCGGGACGGTCCGCTCACTCCGACTCGAAGCGCACGAAAGCGCGGCTCATATTGCCGCGATGCAGTTCGTCGTAGTTCTGCAAGTGACGGAATGCCGGCAAGTCCGCATATTTCGCCAGGGTCTCGTCGAGCGGCGCCATGTCGCGCGCGGCCGCGGCGATGTGCTCGATGATGAAATTGTAGTAATCGCCGGATTCGCGACGCGCTTGCGCCAGATCGGTGGCGCGGCCATGACCGGGCACCACGCGTTTCGGCGCCAGTGTCTCCAGGATCTGGAAGGCGCGCTGGCCGGCGCGCGGGTCGGACGCCGGCAGCACGCCGAGCAGGCGGTCGACGTAGACCAGGTCGCCGGTGAAGGCGACAGCCTGGTCGGGCAGCCAGACCATGGCGTCGCCGGGGTAGTGGGTGTCGGTGTAGCGCAGTTCGAGACGCACGCCACCCAGGGTCAGGGCGGCCGTGTCGCCGGCCAGCGCACGCGTCGCCGGTAGCGGCCGCGTGCCGGCCAGCCGCTCGCCGAGGAAGCGCTTCAGCCCTTCGAGTTGTTGTGCGCCATTGCGCGCCTGGCCCTCGGCGGTGCGCTCCAGGGCGAGGATCTCGGCCCCCTGTTCGGCGAACCAGGCGTTGCCCAGCCAGCGGTGATCCTGGCCGCCGGTGTTGATCACCCAGCGCACCGGCCGCTCGGTCACCGCGCGGATGGCCGCTGCGAGTTTCTGCGCACCCAGCGCGCTGGCGCCGGAATCGATCAGGATCACGCCCTCGGCGGTGACGATGAAACCGTAATTGGCGTTGAGGCCGTCGTTGTCCATGTCGCGCTGGCCGAGCGGGCCGACGATGGCGTAGACCCCGTCGGCAACCGGCTCGGCCGTGGGCTGGTAGGCATGGGCGGGCAACAGGAAAAAGGCAAGTATCAGGGCGAACAGGGTTCTCATGGCAGACCTCACTGGATGCGGTAGGTGGCGTGGCAGGCCACGCATTGGGTGGTGACTTCGGCGAGCTCGGCGATGGCGCGGCCCAGGTCGCGGTCGATGCCGGCCTCCAGGACGGTGACCGCGAAGCGGCTGGCGGCGCGGTGCATGGCGGTGCCGGTCGCGCGCATGCCTGGTGGCATCATCCCCGCCATGTGGCTGGCGCCATGCGATTCCAGCGATGACATGCCCAGGCGCTGCTCGGCGATGCGCGCCGCAACGTCGAAGTCGCCGCGCGCCAGGGCCGCCTGAATTTCATGCACGGCAAGCAGGTGGTCGCGCATGTTGGCGCGCATGTGCGCCTGCATTCTGGCAGGCATCTGAACCAGTTCGCGCTCGTCCGCGTAGACTTGCGATGTCGCGGTGGATAAGGATGTCGCGAAGAGCGACACAGCAATGAGGGCGCGCATCCAGCTTCCTTTAACCTTGAAACAGCAGTTGAACTCGTCCGAGGGCGGGGTGGAGAAGCCGGCTGGCAAGGCGTGACAACGAGTCATGCCGAGGCATGGCGAGGCGGAGCAACGCAGCCAGACGGTTTCTCCACCCCGACAGCGGGCGGGTAGCGGGCTCACCCAATGGGTGAGCGTCATCGAAGCGCAACACATCAGCCAGCATGAGGTCTCACGAGGGTCAAGGAGCGGTCAACTGCTGTTTCAAGGTTTAATGTCCGGTGAAGGACGACAAGTCTGAGGCGGAAGGCATCAGGCCACCAGACCCCGTTCATACCAGCCCTTGCTGCGGTTGACCAGCTTGACCACCAGCAGCATCACCGGCACTTCGATCAGCACGCCGACCACGGTGGCCAGCGCCGCGCCGGACTGGAAGCCGAACAGCGCAATCGCCGCCGCCACAGCCAGTTCGAAGAAGTTGGAGGCGCCGATCAGCGCCGACGGACAGGCGACGCTGTGCTTCTCGCCGACCTTGCGGTTGAGCCAGTAGGCCAGCGACGAGTTGAAGAACACCTGGATCAGGATCGGCACCGCCAGCAGCGCGATGATCAGCGGCTGGGCGATGATCTGCTCGCCCTGGAAGGCGAACAGCAGCACCAGCGTGACCAGCAGCGCGACGATGGAGGCGTGGCCGAGCGTGGCCAGTGTCGCGTCGAACTTGGCCTGGCCGCGCTTGAGCAAGGCCTTGCGCCAGAGCTGCGCCAGGATCACCGGCACGACGATGTACAGAATCACCGAGGTGAACAGCGTGTCCCACGGCACCACGATGGCTGACAGACCCAGCAGCAGGGCGACGATGGGCGCGAACGCGAAGATCATGATCACATCGTTCAACGCCACCTGCGACAGCGTGAAATACGGATCGCCGCCGGTCAGCCGGCTCCACACGAACACCATCGCGGTGCACGGCGCGGCGGCCAGCAGAATCAGCCCTGCGACGTAGCTGTCGAGCTGTTCCGCCGGCAGGTAGGGCGCAAACAGATGCCGGATGAATATCCAGGCCAGCAACGCCATCGAGAACGGTTTCACCGCCCAGTTGATGAACAGCGTGACGCCGATGCCCTTCCAGTGCGACTTGACCTGATGCAGCGCGCCGAAATCGATCTTCATCAGCATCGGGATGATCATGATCCAGATCAACAGGCCCACCGGCAGGTTGACCTGCGCGACTTCCATGCGACCCAAGGCCTGGAACGGCGCCGGGAAAAACTGGCCAAGCAAGATGCCGACCACGATGCACAACGCCACCCACAGCGTCAGCCAGCGTTCGAACAGGTTCATCGGTACGCCAGCGGCGTGCTTGCCGGTGACTTCGCATTGTGCGGACATGGCGCGCTTCCTAACAGGGTGTCGAAAAACAAACCGTCACCCCGCCCCGGATTACCCCCTTCCGGGGTGACGTAGAGGCCGGGGTCCAGTTCGAAGAGATCAACGAAATCAGCGGGATACTGGATACCGGCCTGCGCCGGCATGACGGTTTTTTGAGGTTATCCACGTTTTCAACGCTCTGCTAAAGGCCGAAATGCGCGCGCACAGCGGCGGTCAGACGCTTGCGGATGTCGTCGCGCACGGTGATGAAGCTCTCCAGCGGCTCGCCGTGCGGGTCGTGGAATGGCAGGTGCACGCTGGGCACCGGGCGCGGGAAGATCGGACAGGTTTCCCTGGCGTTGTCGCATACCGTCACCACCAGATCGATGTTTTCGTTCATCACCGCATCGACATCCTTCGGGTGGAGGCCGGCGGTGTTCAGGCCGGCCGCCTGCAGCGCTGCGATGGCGCCATCGGCGACCTTGGGTTGCGGTCTGGTGCCGGCGGACAAGGCATGCACCTGGCCGGCGAGATCGTGGTTGAGCAGCACTTCGGCCATCTGGGAACGGCAGGAATTGCCGGTGCAGAGAATCAGGACGTTTTTCATGGCGGGGTCTTTTCGGGTGAATAAAACGGATTTCAGGCGACGCAGGCCGGGCAGGCCTGATCGGGCACGGCAACTTCCGCCGGCATGCCTTCCTTCATGTGCCACAGCACGCGCATCGCCCATGCCGGAATTTCAGGGTGCAGGCGGTAATGCATCCAGACGCCTTCACGCCGCGCCAGCACCAGGCCGGCTTCGCGCAATACGCCGAGATGGCGGGAGACCTTGGGTTGCGGTACGTCGAGTGCGGCGTTGAGGTCGCAGACGCAACGCTCGTCATGGACCAGCAACAGACTCAGGATACGGCGGCGGATGGGGTCGCTGAGGACTTCGAAGAACGCTTCGAAAAAAATCGGCGGGTCATTCTGCATATTCGTTTCGATGGATGGATACAAACGGTAGCGCAGCTTAACGCTGCCTACATATATCTGTCAAAACGAATTTATCAGGACCGGATGAGCGTGCCATCCAGTCCCGCTTCGGCTTACCACATGGCGTATAACCGGCCGTCTTCCAGCTTGGTCTCGAACGTCTTCAGCGGATGATTGCCCTTTTCGATACATGCGCCGCTGCGAATATCGAACTTCCAGAAGTGCTTGGGACAGGTCAGCGTCATGCCGTCCAGCGCCAGGTGCGGAATGTTGGTGACCTGATGCGGGCAATGCGAGTCGTAGACCTTGTACGACTCGCCTTCGCGGTAGACAAACACCGTGCGCACCCGGCAATCGACACGTCGGACCTCGCCGTCGGCGATATCCGCGACGTTCATCACCTCGCGCCACTGCGGCAGGCTATCAATCAATTCCGGCGAGAACTCCGGCATATCCATGTCCAGCAGAATCTCGGTCGCCCAGACGATCTTTGCCAGGCCCAGCGCCGGGAACGCCATCAACAGCGCATCGATCACCTCCATTGGCGTGCAGCCTTCCCGCAAGGCGCGCATCAGGTATTGCTTGAACCCGGGTTCGGTCTGGACATACACCTTGGTGATCACCGAAATCAGATTGCGCGTTTTCGGGTCGAGATGCTTGCCGGTGTCCTTGAGAAATTTGAAGTAGTGGCCAAGGGCGTCACCGCGCACGGCGATCAGATAATTGAGTGCGTCACTCATGAAATGCTCCTGAGGTGGGGTAAACGAACGTACAGCAACTCAAATAATAGAAACCCTGGGCGGAATGTTGGAATTTTGTTGTAGTTGTCGAGGTTTCAACTGTGAATCTGCCGCAAAAGCAGGATTGACGTGCCGCCGGACAGTTGCGCCAGAATATTCCCTACGGGGTGATCCGTAAGGCTGCACGCCATGCCAGAGCTTGCTGATATGGTCTTATTCATCTGTTTATTGACGTTTCATCCGGCGGTTCGGGATTCTGGCATCGTCCTTGCTGCTGTCTGGATGGTGCAGTTCAACATGGGGCGGTGATGAACAAGATGGCAGTGATCGACTGGGCGAAGGAACTCGACGTGGACGATGAGTCCGCATTTCCGGCGGATTTGGCGTTTGCGCATCCGGAGGCTGAGGTTACGCATGAACAGCACAAGGAGCTGGAGGCGTTCTTGCAGGAATTCCAGGGCAACGAGGCGGGCTCGGAGAACAGCAAAATTCAGCCCGACTGATGCCCAACCGGTCCTATCCGGTTGTCGGCCGGGAACACGGGACTGTTGCTAACGCGGTGCGTGCAATTGTCCCTGACGCGCCGATGGCGGCGGTAGCACTGCGGTATTCTCCTGAATCGGCCGCACCTGGTCGACGAAATACTCGGTTTCCCCAAAGCAGGAGAAGGGGATGTATTTGTGCTGCTGGTAATGCAGCACGACCCGCTGGCCGGCCAGATTGTTGATCTGGTCGGCAATGCCGTCATCCGGCACGGTGAAAGTGAATTTTTCCGGTATCGCGCCGGGCATGGTCACCATCGCGATCTCGCCTTCCCAGGTCTTGCACAGCCAGCCTTTCTTGGACAGCTTCTGCACATAGCCGGCGCGCTCGCCTTCCGAATAGCTCCAGTGCAAGGTCAACCAGGTCCAGGCGCCACCGAGCAGGATCAGCACCAGCAAGAACAACCCGATGATGCGGGGAATGCGGGAGGTCATGGATGTCTCGCGGTTCGGTTTGATGAGGGCGAATTATCGCCCGGCACGATGACAGCCTGCGGGGAAAGCAGGCTGTCCGGGTCTGCTGGGTTAACCGAACAGCTTGCCGGTCAATGCGTTCAGTCCCTGGCTGAGCGCGTCGCCACCCGCCGCGTTGTCCGGCAGACGGCCCTGCGGCGTCATCTGGTTGACAATATCCGGCAGGTATTGCGCCAGCATGCCGCTGGCTTGCTGCGGGTCAATGCCGAACTTGCCGGCCAGTTCCCCCAGCTGACCGCTGCCCAGCACCTTGCTGATCTGGTCAGCCGAAACCGGCAGGTTGTCGCCCGTGCCAACCCATGATGCCGCTTGCTTCGACAAACCGCTGTTGTTGAACATTTCCACCAGACCGGCGAGGCCGCCGTTCTGCTGCATCAAGCCGATGACCATCTGCATGATGTCACCACCACCCGCCTGAGCGTTGCCGCCCAGGTTGTTCAGGACGCCGCCGACCACGCTATCGAATAAACCCATGCTTTACTCCTGTTGATTGTTCGGTGTGCCAGTTTTTTGCGCCAACTTTCGCGGCGACGGGACCGGATGATACCGTCTGGCGTCGGTCATCATGTACCGCAGAATGTGCGGAATTCAGCCATGAAGGCACCCGATGCCGGCTCGGCGTAGCGGGCCAGGGCCGGGTCTTCGTCGTATGGTTGCTGCAGCGCGTTCAGCAGTTGCTCGAACGGCGCCAGATCGCCTTCGTCTGAAGCCGCGTTCAAGGCTTCCTCAACGCGATGGTTGCGCGGAATCAGCCAGGGATTGACCCGGCGCATGGCCTCGGCGCGTCCACTGGCCGCAGCAGGCTCGATATCCTCGGCGGCGCAGCGTTCGCGCCAGCGTTCAAGCCAGCGATCCAGCCCCGGTTGTCCGGCGAACAAAGCCCGCAGCGGCGCTTCGTTGCCTGCCGCCGCATCTGCCAGCCGGCGCCAGGCCAGCGTGAAATCCACCTGCTGGGCATGCAGCAGGTCCAGCCAGCTTTCGCCCAGCGCGGTATCGACATGATCGCCCTGTTCAACCTGGCCGCGCAGTCCCAGCTTGGCGCGCAGCCCGACCAGCCAGTAGTGCTGATAACGCGCATGGAAGGCATCGATGACCTCGGTGGCCAGTTCGATGGCCCGGCCTTCATCGGCGGCGATCAACGGCAGCAGCGTCTCGGCCAGGCGGGCCAGGTTCCAGCGGGCGATGCTCGGCTGCGCCGAGTAGGCGTAGCGGCCCATTTCGTCAATGGAACTGAATACGGCACGCGGATCGTAGGCTTCCATGAAGGCGCAAGGCCCGAAGTCGATGCTCTCGCCGGGAATGCCCATGTTGTCGGTATTCATCACGCCGTGGATGAAGCCTACATGCATCCAGCGGGCGATCAGCGCCGCCTGGCGTTTCGCCACGGCGCGCAGGAATTCCAGGTAGCGACTCTCCGCATCCATCAATTCCGGGTGATGGCGGGTGATGGCGTAATCGGCGAGCTGGCGCACCTGCTCCGGCGTGCCATGCGCCGCGAAGTACTGAAAAGTGCCGACCCGCAAGTGGCTTGCCGCCACGCGGGTCAGTATGGCGCCGGGCAAGGTGCGCTCACGAAACACCGGCTCGCCGGTGTAAACCACTGCCAGCGCGCGCGTCGTGGGTATGTCCAGCGCATGCATCGCCTCGCCGATCAGCACCTCGCGCAGCATCGGTCCCACCGCCGCCTTGCCATCGCCCCGGCGGGAAAAAGGCGTGCGCCCCGAACCCTTCAGGGCAATGTCGCGCCGCCGGCCGAGGCGGTCGATGACTTCCCCGATCAGCAGCGCCCGGCCGTCGCCCAGTTGCGGATTGAACTGCCCGAACTGATGCCCCGAATAGGCCTGGGCAATCGGCTGCGCCCCGTCCGGCAGCGCGTTGCCGGAGAACATCGCCGCCAGCGCGGCATCGTCCCGCCCGGCCAGACCCAATTGCAATTCCTCCGCCAGACCGTGGTTGAAGAACAGCAACACCGGATCACGAACCGTCGCGGGCTGGCAAGGTTCGTAGAAGCCGGGCAGGTCGCGGGCATAGGTGTTGTCGAAAGGAATGGCGGAATTGGGCATCGGTGGGTTCACGTTTCAGGAGCGGGGGTGCGGTTGGCAGACAGGAAGGAATCTGGGGCCAACCGCACGGAAATTCCACCCCAATGCGAGCAGGGAAAAACCAGTTGATGCGTCAATGTACCGCCGCCAACCTTGTGGACTGCCTTCTCATGCCGCTGAAAATCGCTTCCGCCACATCCATGGGAAAGTCGTCCGGCAACACCTTCTCGACCGCGACGATCACGGATTCCGTGGCGACGATCACTTCCTCAATCAAGCGCTTGGCCGCTACAGCCCCGAGGCCGACTTGTTGCGCCTGGGCTATCCAGTGCTTTCGCTGGATCTCGTCGATCAGGAAATGGTTGCTGCTCCCCCGGACCGCCATGGCAAGTTTGGTCTTTTGCGGTGGAATCCGGTTGCGTGGCGTTACATTACGTTTGATCGGCTTGCCCAGTTTGCGTCGTGGGTGCCGCAGAGCGGCGGACGGAGTTCGGTGGTCCGGATTCCGAAATGCGAGTTCGGCGTGCTTGATCAGGCGGCATTGTCGAATCTGTAGGGTTGGCGTTGCTTTTCTTACTTCAGCGTCACAACCCGTACCAAATCCGAATGCCTCTCCAGCAGTTGGTCAGTAGTCAGCAGGTAGGCCGGAATGGTTTGCGCCTGCGCGACCAGCAGGCGGTCGAACCGGTCGCGGTGGTGCCAGGGCAGGTCGGTGATGCGGTGGCAGTGGTTGGACATGATCGGTAATTCGGTGAATCCGGTTTTCACTGCCAATTGCTGGATGTCCTCCGCAGGAAATTGAAGTCTTCTCGCCCCAGTGAGCGCTTGATGGCGATTTCCCGGATGCTGGCGGCGCTGAACAGGATGGTGTTGGCGGGGGGCTCAGTTGCGCCTTAACTTCCACCGGCAAGGTGTCCGGGTCGATCAGGGCGGCGAGGAGAATGTTGGCGTCGAGCAGGAATTGCGTGTTACCCGCCACGAAGTACAAACGCAACCCGTGAACCTCACTCGGCCCTGGCGCTTTTTTCCAATGCCTCCAGCCATCGTTCCATCAAACCGGCATGGGTCGCCAAGCGTCCATGAATGGCTGCGGCCAGGCTTTCGTTGTAGGTGTGGCTGGTGAGATTGCGGTCATCGATCATGGTCATGGCGGCATGGCCGTCGGCTTCCGTCAGCAAACCATTCTGGGCGCAGGCGCGCACCACAGGTTTTGGGCTGGCGACCACGACGCCGAAATGAGTGTCGAGCACGGCCTGGGCGGCTTTCCAGCTCGCTTCCACGGTGTATTCGAAGCGCTGGATGGCGGCATCCCGCTCGATGCGGTTGGGTGCGCTGAGGATGGTCAGTTCCAGTAAAGAATCCAGGGCCTGACGGGCCAGTGCGAGGCGGCGGGTCAGGCGTTCCATGGAATTCCCTCCCGCGCGATGGCTGCGCACAGGGCCGGGTCGGCTTCATCCATGTTTACCAGGTCAACGTTGAGCAGCAGGTTGCTTTCCTCCAGAGCGGCGCGGGTTTGCGCAAGCAGGCCAGCGGGCAGGGGCCGGAGGGGGCGCACTCCTACGTCGATGTCGGACCAGCGGCGAGCATCACCCCGCGCCCGGGAGCCGAACAGGATCAGATCGGCGGATTCCGCCGGGATGTTGGCGCGGATGATGGCATGGGCGAAATCCAGGTCGGGCTGCATGGTCACACCTTGTGATAAACCTCGGCGCCCTGTTTGACGAACTCCACCGACTTCACTTCCATCCCCTTGGTCAGCGCTTCCTGTTCGGAAAGTCCCTGCTTGGCCGCGAAGTCGCGAACGTCCTGGGTGATCTTCATCGAGCAGAAATGCGGCCCGCACATCGAGCAGAAATGCGCGACCTTGGCGGATTCCTTGGGCAACGTTTCGTCGTGGAAGGATTTCGCCTTGTCCGGGTCGAGGCCCAGATTGAACTGGTCGTCCCAGCGGAATTCGAAGCGCGCCTTGCTCAGGGCGTTGTCGCGGATCTGCGCGCCGGGGTGGCCTTTCGCCAGATCGGCGGCGTGGGCGGCGAGCTTGTAGGTGATGATGCCTTCCTTGACGTCGTCCTTGTCCGGCAGGCCGAGGTGTTCTTTCGGTGTCACGTAGCAAAGCATCGCGGTGCCGTACCAGCCGATCTGCGCCGCGCCGATGGCGCTGGTGATGTGGTCGTAGCCGGGCGCGATGTCGGTGGTCAACGGGCCTAGCGTGTAGAACGGCGCTTCGTCGCACCATTCCAGTTGCAGGTCCATGTTTTCCTTGATCAGGTGCATCGGCACATGGCCGGGGCCTTCGATCATCACCTGCACGTCATGTTTCCAGGCCACTTGCGTCAGTTCGCCCAGGGTCTTCAGTTCGCCCAGTTGCGCCTCGTCGTTGGCGTCGTAAATGCTGCCGGGACGCAGGCCGTCGCCGAGCGAGAAGGCGACGTCGTAGGCCTTCATGATGTCGCAGATTTCCTCGAAGTTCGTATAGAGGAAGGATTCCTTGTGGTGCGCGAGACACCATTTCGCCATGATCGAACCACCGCGGCTGACGATGCCGGTCATCCGGTTGGCGGTCATCGGCACGTAGCGCAGCAGCACGCCGGCATGGATGGTGAAGTAATCGACGCCCTGTTCGGCCTGTTCGATCAGCGTGTCGCGGAACATTTCCCAGGTCAGTTCCTCGGCGCGGCCGTCGACCTTCTCCAGCGCCTGATAGATCGGCACGGTGCCGATCGGCACCGGCGAGTTGCGGATGATCCATTCGCGCGTTTCATGGATGTTCTTGCCGGTGGACAGGTCCATCACCGTGTCACCGCCCCAGCGGGTGGACCAGGTCATCTTGTCGACTTCCTCGTTGATCGAGGAACCCAGCGCGGAGTTGCCGATGTTGGCGTTGATCTTTACCAGGAAGTTGCGGCCGATGATCATCGGCTCGGTTTCCGGGTGGTTGATGTTGTTCGGGATGATGGCGCGGCCGCGGGCGACTTCGGCGCGCACGAATTCCGGGGTGATTTCGTTCGGGATGGACGCCCCGAAGTTCTGGCCGGGATGCTGGCGGCCCATCAAGTTGGCCAGCTTCTCGCCCTGCGGACCGGATTTGCGCAGGTTGTCCAGATACACCTGACGCTGCATGTTCTCGCGAATGGCGATGTATTCCATCTCCGGCGTGATGATGCCTTTGCGGGCGTAGTGCATTTGCGAGACGTTTCCACTCAAACCCGGGCCGGCCTTGGCGCGGCGCGGCTGGCGGTGCAGGCCGGGGAAGCGCAGCGCCGCCAGATCGGCCATGTTGGCGCGTTGACGGCCGTAGTCGGAGGTCAGGCCGGGCAGCACCTCGGTATCGTTGCGCTCTTCGATCCATTTGGCGCGCACTGCCGGCAACCCCTGGCGGATGTCGATCCTGGCGTTCGGGTCGCTGTACGGACCGGAACAGTCGTAGACGAAGATCGGCGGGTTCTTTTCGCCGCCCATGGCGGTGGGCGTGTCGGCCTGGGTGATTTCGCGCATCGGCACCTGGATGTCCGGCCGCGAACCCGGTACATAAATCTTGCGCGAGTTCGGCAACGGCTGCACGGCTGCGGCATCGACATGCGCTTCGGCGGCGAGGAAGGGTGCGGTTTTGGGTAATGCGGCGTTCATGTGCGGCTCCAACAAGAAAAAAACGCAGGGCGCACAAGCATGAACTTGACGCTTTCCTACGCCGGAATAACCCGGATCAGGTTCCAAGGGTGTGTTCTCAGCCTTCCCGATTGGCGGGAGGCACCCCTAACGTGTATCGGAAACTAGCCTAAACAAGCACTTATTACAAGCGCGGGGACAGTGGGGTTATGGAATGGCGGCGAGTGATTCACGGATGCGCCAGTGGCAGCGTCAGCGTGAACAGCGCGCCGCCGTCAGGGTGGTTGGCGGCGGTGAGCGCGCCGCCGTGGCGTTCGACGATGCCGTAGGAAATGGCCAGGCCCAGGCCGGTGCCCTTGCCGATTGCTTTCGTGGTGAAGAACGGTTCGAACACATGCGCCAGTGAAGCCGGGTCGATGCCGGGGCCGTTGTCGCGCAGGCTGACCTCGACCTTGTCGCCGACCCGGCGGGCGCGGATTTCCAGGCGCGGCTGGGCAACCTCCAGCGTCGCATCGCAGGCGTTCTGTACCAGATTCATCAGCACCTGCTGCATCTGGCCGGAAGAACCCAGCACGTTGATGCCTTCCGGCAGTTGCATGTCGACCTTGAAGCGATCCGCCGCAGCGGCCTTGGCGACCCAGTGCACCGCACGTTCGATGACCTGGGTCAGGTTGAACGGCTGCATTTCGTCGCGGTCGATGGCGGAGAAGCGCTTCAGGCTGTCGACGATGTCGCGCGTCCGTTCGGCGCCTTCCACCGTGCCCTCGATCAGTGCCGGCAGGTCTTCCAGCAGACGGTCGATGCGCAGGTCGCGGCGCAGGCTGTCGAGGTGTTCACGTGGTTCATCGGCGTGGATCGCGGCCAGATAGGTCTGCAACCGTTGCGCGTAGCGCTGCAGCGCGTGGGTATTGCCCAGCACGAAACTGATCGGGTTGTTCAGTTCGTGCGCGACACCGGCCACCAGACGGCCGAGCGAGGCCATCTTTTCCGAATGCAGCAGTTGCTGCTGCGTGCGTTTCAGGTCTTCGTGCGCTTCGCGCAGGGCCTGGTAGGCGCGGCGCAGTTCGCCCAGCGGCCGGCCGGTGATCACCATGCCGACGCGCACCCCCTGATGGTTGATGCGCGGCGTGCAGTTCAGCGAGACCGGCATGATGCTGTCGTCGGCGGCGCGCAGCGGCAGTTCGCAATCGGACAGGTGGCGGTTATCCTGACTGACGAAGATGCGCTCGGCGGCAACGCGCGCGTCGGCATCGGCGAACAGGTCGAACAGCGAGGCGCCGATCAGCTCGGCTTCCGGCTTGCCGGAAAACTGTACCAGCGCGTGGTTGACCACCTCGATGCGGCCGTCTCGGTCGCATACCACCAACAAGTCGGACATTGCCGCCAGCACGGAAAACACGAAGGTTTGCGATTCCTCGAGCGCCGCATTCTTCTCCTCCAGCGCCACTTCGTACTGCAGCAGATCGTTGTACACCTCGTCCATTTTCCGGATGACCTCGATCCAGGCGTCCTCGCCCAGGCTGTGCAGGCCTTCGGCGAGGATGGGCGGACTGGAATGCTTGGCGGACATGGCTTGAGTGATGAAGGCGCCGGCGTCGCGCGTCCTATTCGAATTCCATCGCCCGAAATACCCGTCCGGCGTTGATGCGCGCCAGTTCGTCGGCGGTATGCAGGTGCAGATAGGCGGACTGGTCGACCCGGTAGGCGTCGTCCAGGGTGCCGCCGCGCGCGATGATTTCGGCGATGCCGGCGCGCAGGTGCGCGAGATAGTCGCGCGTCCATTTACGCAGTGTCGCCATGTCGGTCGGCCCGCCGTGACCGGGGATGACGATCTCGGCGCCGAGCGCCTCGAACCTGTCCCAGATCGCGATCCAGCGCGCGGTGTCGGTATCCTCGAAGATCGGCGGCATGCGCACGTGGAAGGCGGTGTCGCCGGCGATCGCCAGCTTCTTCTCCGGCAGCCAGACCATGGTGTCGCCATGATGATGCGCGTTGCCCAGGTGCAGAACCTCGATCTTGACGCCGCCCATCGACAGATCCAGCTTGTCGTCATAAAGAATGTCCGGCATGGCGAACTCGGTGCGGTACGCCTTGCTGCGCAGGCGGGCGCGCATGCCGGCGAGCGAGTCGTGGCCGTGTCGCGCCATGTAGCGTGCGGTGTCGCGCTGCGCGACGATTTTCGCGCCCTGTTCCTTCCAGTAGTTCGAGCCGAGCATGGCGTGGCCCTGGCCATTCTCCAGCACCACGTACTTCACCGGCTGGTTGGTGATCTTGCGGATTTCGTCGTGCAGGCTCTGTGCCAGCAGATAGTTGTCGCCGGCGTTCACCACCACCACGCCCTCGCCGGTGACGATGAACGACAGGTTGTTGTTGTGGCCGGAATTCTCGTAGGTGCCGGGTGCGGTGGCGCCAATCGCCGACCACACGCCGGGGATCACCTCGCGCGGCATGTCGTAGAGAAACGACGCCGGTGCTGCGTCGATGGGCACGATCGGCAGGCCGGCGCGTTTCCAGTTGAAGAAGCCGTCGCGGTAGTTCTTCACGTCGCGGTAGCCCAGGCCGATCAGCGTCTCGGCGGCGAGCGGGCTGCGCTGCGACACGCCGCAATAGACCACGATGGGCGTCGCCTTGTCCGGCACCACCGTATCGATCTGATACTCCAGCCAGCCGCGCAGCAGGTTGGCGAAGCGCGGCGCGTCGATGCGCCCGCCCAGGATCGCCAGTTCAGCCGGCGTGCGCACGTCGATCACCACGGTTTCCGGGCGCGCCTGCAACTGCTCGACGAGACCGGCGGAATCGATCTGCGGCACGCGCTGCATGGCGCCGTCGAACACCGCCCGCGCCGCGTTCGACAGCGTCGGCGCCTCGGGAATGGGATGAATGATCGCCGACAGATCCCGCGCCAGCGCCGGCGCCGCGCACACCAGAGCGGCGATCGTCATGCAGGTGATTCGAAGTGTATCCATGGTTGTCTCCTTGTTCTGCCGATCTACGCTTGATCAAGACGTAAAGTACCAACCGAGAAAAGCAATGCAAAGCTGATTTTGGCATCTGTGCAAGCAAATTCCTGAACGGACTGCCAAACCCCGGAATATATCTACGAACGCCAAAATTGACTAGAATGAATGCCATATGGCACAAGTTGGAGCGCTACCATGAGCGCAACCCTTACCCTTGAAACGATGTTGGGCGGCCAGCGAGGTTTGCCGCCCAATCTGGCCAACCCGTTGCAGTGGGTATCGGTCATCCGCCAGGGTATTCCCTCTGTGGCGGTGGACTCGCTGACCCAGGTCATGCGCATTACCCAGGCCGAGTTGGCCGCAGCTCTCGCCATTCCCGACCGCACCCTGGCCCGACGCAAGAAGGAGGGCCGACTCAACAGCGAGGAAACTGCCAAACTGGTCCGCCTGGCGCGGGTCATCGAACGCGCGGAAGCAACCTTCGAGGACATCGACGCGGCGCGCGACTGGCTGAAATCGGCGAACGCCGCCCTGGCCGGCGTCACCCCCCTGTCCCTGCTGGATACCGACATCGGCGCGGAAAGCGTGATGGATACCCTCGGCCGCATCGAGCACGGCGTATTCGCCTGATGCCGCTGACTGTCTGGCGGCTGGTCACCCGGCGATTCGCCGACACCGCTTTTAGCGGTGAAGGCGCCCGACTCTATGGCGGTCGCTGGAATCGCAAGGGCCTATCCATGGTGTACACCGCCGGCAGCCAATCACTGGCCATGCTGGAAATGCTGGTGCAGGACGTGCCGCTACGGGCCTACTACATGATGATCCCGGCAACCCTGCCCGACATGCTGGTCATTGAACACATCGATGCGACCCAGCTCCCCACCGACTGGCGCGACCCGGCCGCCCGGCAACCATTGCAAAGCATCGGTTCGGACTGGGCAACGCGGTGCAACAGTGCAATTCTCGCCGTGCCCAGCGTGGTGATCCCGGCGGAAACCAACTACCTGCTCAACCCCGCCCACCCGGCCTTTGCGGAAATTGAAATCGGCCTCGCACAGCCATTCATAACTGATCTGCGGTTGATCAAGAGGTAACGCACCGACCGAGCAAGGCGAGAAAAACAAAGCGAAGCTGACCCGAATAGCAACTACCGCACACGTCATTCCCGCATTCGCGGGAATGACGTGTGCGGTAGTTCAGTCGTTTGGCGCTTAAGTGAGCGCCATTTTGGTCTGACTCCAATGACCCCAATGCCGCACTGAAGAATGACGCCGAAGCTATTCCAGACTGCTTTCCAGAGCATCGCCGCTCCAGACGTGCTCGGTACATCACCAGAAAATATCAGCTTCGCAATCAATCATCAGGGGCGGGCATTGCCATCCGTCTTGTATTTTGGCGAATAAGGGCCGAACAGAATGCCGTTGGGCATGTCCGCGGACAGCAGTCGGCTACTGGTAATGCCTGCAATCTGGTGCGACTGGTTCATTGAGCTTTCCAGGATTTGACTGACGATCGCCTGAACCAGCATGCCGACCAGACCGCCGCTCGAATTTCGGCCTTCCGCGCTGGAAGCTGTAGCGGATCCGGTCCACAGAACCTGCTCCGACCTCAAGTCGATCAGGCGCGCTTCGGCTGTCACCCGGCTTTCGCTCGTCACCACCACGTAACTGGTGCCGTATTGTTTGATATTGATGTACAGCGCGGAATCGGCACCAAATATTTCCCGCAACTTCTTCAGCGAGACTTCGTGCATTTCAGGGGGGTTGTGCAAGCCGTTCTGGCGAAATGTTTCGTCCACCAGCGTTACCGGAAACACGTAATAGCCCGACTCGGCCAACGGATAGGTGACCTGTGAAAACAGGCTGTAGGTTGCCGCCACATCGGGCGAGTTGTTGATCGGTGGCAGGACAAGAATCGAAGCTGGACGGCTTTCCTTGAATGCGGTGTAGTCGTAGGGTTTGGTTTGGGTGGCGCAACCCGTGGTCAAACCGGCCGCCAGGACGACCAGGAGAGCAGTTTTAAACGCGCTCACATTGAACATGTCAAATGGCATTTCCCGCTCCCTTTTTGTCATTTTCGAATTTGCGCAACAGGAAATCGATGTACGCTGTACTTTCCGGATAGAGCTTTTTTTCCGCCTCGAAATATTTCAGCATCTGATCCGCATGCTCGCTAAGCGCGAACAATATGCCCAGGTGTGCGTTATAGCCGGGTGGAACCCGCTTGCCGCTGGCGCGCGCCTTTTCCAGTCCGGCCTCAAGCTTGGCGATCTGCTCCTCGGGACTTTTTTCCTTGGCAAAGTGGCCGTAAACCTGGTGTTGATAGTCTCCCCAGTAATACAGAGTCTGATGTGTGGATGCGCAACCGGACAGGAGAACAGCACCGCCAATGGCAAAGCCGGCAGCCATGCGTGTAAGGGAAAAACGTTTCATGGTGGATCTCCGCTCTGCTCATCAACGACCAGGCTGCCACATGCCGGACTGGATTCCGTTGACCAGATTGTTGACCGCGTCCCGCATCGCCAGATCGAGCACCTTGCCATTCAGGGTCGAGTCATAGCTGGAAGTGCCGCCAAAACCGACGATTTCCCGAGTGTCGAGGCTGTACTCGCCGGCGCCCTGCGCGGAAAACACCACCTCGGAAGTCTGCACATCGAGCACGTTCAGATTCACTTTTGCGTATGCAACCTGGGATTTTCCACGGCCGAGCAGGCCGAACAATTGCTTGTCGCCTGTTTCTTTCCTGCCGAATTCGGTCACGTCGCCGGTGATGACATAGGACGCTCCCTTGATGGTCTGCGTCGATTTGGCATATTCCGCTTCCTGCTTGATCTCGGACATATTGTCGCGGTCCAGTACATTGAAGCGACCGGTTTGTTGCAGGTGCGTGATCAGGATCGTCTTGGCCTGGCTGCCAAGACGATCGACGCCATCCGAAAAGATGCCTTTCATGAAACTGGAACGATTGTCGAACTTGCCCACGGAAATCGGGCTGCGCACCCCTTCATATCGGGTTCCAGCGGAGGCGACTTTGGCCACTTCCAGCGTGCGGGATTGTTCAGACGCGCAGCCGGCAACCAGTAGGACGCTGCCGATCAGCAGACAGCTAACGAGAGCTTTCTTGGTATTCGATGTAATCATGGCGAGGTTCTCCCACATTGTTTAAAGGGTTTCACTTTACGGATTTAACAGTAAGTTCCGAAACAAAGCCAGCTTCTGGAGCTTATTGTCCTTTGAACTTGAAAAATTCCTTTTCAATCTCCGTAAACCTCGGCAACGGTCCCGTCCTCAATGGCACGACCCTCCGCGTTGCAATACCTGTTTCCATTTGGAAAGGGGATTTACGCAGCCATTCAAACAAGTCAGGCGAATTGCCATCCCGCCCGGATTTCGTCGGGAATCGATTGGGTTACAGGGCCTTCGTCAATGCACCGTACACACCATGCAGGGATCAAACGAGCGCACTACATGCTGCACCGCTACCGGCATGGCGTCGTTCGCATCGATTTCCATCCCCGCCAGGGCCTGTTCCAGCGCGCCGGGGATGCCGGCGGCGTCGCGCGGCGAGAAGTTCCAGGTGGTGGGGGCGATGATCTGGTAGTTCTCGATGCGGCCGTGGCACACGTTGAGCCAGTGGCCGAGGGCGCCGCGAGCGGCTTCGACCAGGCCGACGCCGCTGCCGGAATCCGGCAACTCGGCGTGGTGGCACCAGGGCTCGCCGAACGCCGCGCAACTGCCCACCGCCAGCACATGGCGGGCGCGCCCGGCCAGATCGAGCAGCCAGGACATCATCGGCCGGCCGCTGCCGGACAGCATGTGGAAACGGCCGCTGCCATGTGGACCGGTCATTACTGAGCCTTCGACGCAGAGCAGGTCGAGCCGCTCGCGCCCCACGGCGCAGGCGGCCAGGATGTCCAGCGCCTCGCTGCCGGATGCCTGGCTGAGCGAGGGATGCCAGAGCAGGCGGATGCCGGCCTGGTCGAGCCGTTCAAGCAGCTGCGGTTGCTCGGCGTTGAGCAGCGACAGGGTGCAGCCGCCGCAGCCGCCGGACTGGAGCCAGAGCAGGTTGAGGCGGTCAGCCATCATTCGCTGCTTTGTCGGAGCGGCCGTTCCACACCCATCCGCGTCATCTTCTTTCGCAAGCCGATGCGTGAAAGACCGAGTTCCTCGGCGGTGCGCGACAGGTTGCCTTGATGCCGCTGCAGCGCCTCGGCCAGCAGGCCGCTTTCCAGCGCATCGACGCGACCGCGCAGGCCGCTCGGGTTGCCGCCGTCGAGCACGGCGGTAAGTCCGGCCTGGCGGATCTGCGGGGCGAGCGCCTCGGGGGGCAGGGTCGGGCCGTCGGACAGCACCAGCATGCGCTGGATCTCGTTCTGCAATTCGCGCACGTTGCCGGGCCAGGCATAGGCGGCGAGGCAATCCAGCGTGGCGGGCGTGAAGCCTTCCACCGGTCGACCGAGGCTGTGGCCCATGCGTTTCAGGATGGCACCGGCCAGGGCGGGAATGTCCATGCGCCGTTCGCGTAGCGGCGGCACGCGCAGCGGCACGGTGGCCAGGCGGTAGTACAGGTCTTCGCGGAAACGGCCGGCTTTCACTTCCGCCTCCAGATCGCGGTTGGTGGCAGCGATCACCCGCACATCGACGCTTTGCGTGCGGTTGCTGCCGAGCGGGCGGAACTCGCCTTCCTGCAGTACGCGCAGCAATTTGACCTGAAACGCGGGCGAGGTCTCGCCGATTTCATCGAGGAACAGCGTGCCGCCATGCGCCTGCTGGAACAGGCCGATGCGGTCCTCGAAGGCGCCGGTGTAAGCGCCTTTCCTGTGGCCGAACAATTCCGATTCGAGCAATGTGTCGGGCAATGCGCCGCAGTTTTCGACGATGAACGCCTGGTCGGCGCGGTGGCTGGCGTAGTGGATGGCGCGCGCCAGCAGTTCCTTGCCGGTGCCGGATTCGCCGGAAAGCAGGATCGACACGTCGTAACGGGCGGCGCGTTCGACCATGTCGCACAGCGCGCTCATCGGGCTGTCCGGCGCGCGCACGATGTTGTCCAGCGCGAACGCCTGTTTGACCCGCGCTCGTGCAGCACCCACCTGACGCCGCAGCACCGGTTCGGCGGTACGCAATTCCAGCGTGAGCTGACGGTTTTCCCGTTGCAGCCGGAACAGTTCCGCCGCGCTTTTCAGGGTCAGCAGCAGTTGTTCCGGATGCCAGGGCTTGAGCAGGTATTGGTAGATGCCGGCCTGGTTGATGCCGGCGATGATGTCTTCGCTGTCGGTGTAGCCGGAGATGATGATGCGCACCGCGTCCGGCCATTCGCGCCGCACTTCCTGCAGCAGTTCGACGCCGCTGACTTCCGGCATGCGCTGGTCGGTGAGTACCACCTGGATGGTTTCGCGCGCCAGGATCGCGCGCTTCGGCGGCGCTGGAAGCGGTGTAGACCTCGAAATCTTCTTCCAGCGTGCGGCGCAAGGCTTCCTGCGAGCGGATTTCGTCATCGACGACCAGAACGCTGGGCAGGGCGGGCATCAGCAGATTCTTGGCAGTTGTTCGCCGCTCAGCCAATCCACCATGCGCCGACCGCCGAAGCGGGTTTTCATCTGCACGAAGGCGTTGGTGTCTTCCACCACCTTGCCAATGATCGCCGCCTGCTGACCTTGCGGATGCGCGCGCATCGCGGCGAGCAGTGTGTCGGCGTCTTCGGCGGCGCAGATTGCGATCAGCTTGCCTTCGTTGGCGATGTTGAGCGGATCAAGGCCGAGCAGTTCGCACGCCGCTTCCACCGCCGGCTGCACCGGAATCGCCGCTTCTTCCAGATGGATGCCGACGCCGGACTGGTGCGCGATTTCATTGATGGTGGCGGCCAGGCCGCCGCGCGTCGGGTCGCGCATCACGCGGATCGCGGCACCGGAAGCCAGCATCGCAGCGGTGAGGCCGTTCAGCGAGGCGCTGTCGGACAGAATCGGCGCGTCGAATGAAAGGTTTTCGCGTTTGCTCATGATCGCCATGCCGTGATCGCCGATCGTGCCGGACACCAGCAATACATCGCCGGGTTGCGCCAGATCGCCGGACAGATGGATGCCATCTGCCAGAAAGCCGATGCCGGTGGTAGTGATGAACACGCCATCGCCCTTGCCCTGTTCGACCACCTTGGTGTCGCCGGCGACCAGCTTGACGCCGGCCTCTTTCGCCGCCTGCGCCATCGATTCGACGATGCGCGCCAGATCAGCCAGCGGAAAACCTTCTTCCAGAATGAAACCGGCGGTCAGGTACAGCGGTGTGGCGCCCATCACCGCGACATCGTTGACCGTGCCATGCACCGACAGGCCGCCGATGTCGCCGCCGGGAAAAAACAGCGGCGAAACCACATGGCTGTCGGTGGACACCACCAACCGGCCATTGCCCGCCGGCAGCAAGGTGCCGTCGTTGCCCTGGGCGAGATATTCGTTGCCGAGATGCTTGGCGAACAGATCGGTAATCAACTGCACCATCGCCCGCCCGCCACCGCCGTGGCTCATGTCGACGCGGCCGTGTTTGAGGTCGAGGGGGCGGGTGTAGCCTTTTTTGACGGGACTCATTGCATAACCTTGGTTTGGTTCACTTTCAATGCATTCAACATGTCGGGAATTTCGTTCACCACGGTGTGCCAGACAAGGTCTTGATCAACCCCAAAGTAGGCGTGGGCAAAAATATTCCGGGCGCCAATCAGATCGGGCCAGGGTATTTCCGGAAGTTGTGAGCGAACGCTGTCCGGGATGTGTTTGGCGGCTTCGCCGATGAGTTCGAGGTTTCTTAACGTGGCATCGAAAACGAGTCGATTGGATTCAAAGGCGGCGCGATTCATGCCCTGGGTGTAACCCAGGATTTGCTGACAAAAATCCATCAGATCGAAATAGAACAGCCGCCAGTCACGCGACATCGACCAGATCCTGTTCTACGTAGGGTCGTAGTTCCTGGCGCAGACTTTTGTCCGTCACCAGATCGACGCGGCGATTGAACAGGGTTTCCAGGTAACGGTTGAGACCCATGTAACGTCTTAGTGTGGCACCGCCTTCAAAGCTGACCAGCACATCGACATCGCTGTCCGCGTTGGCTTGATCGCGTGCGGTCGAACCAAATAAAGCCAGTCTGGAGACGCCGAACTTGCGCGTGATTTCCGCTCGATGCAGGCTCAATAGTTGTAAAGCTTCATTCCTGTCCATGGCTTGCAATCTCCGATGACGCATCCCGCTCCACATCCTTATGCCGTCCGTAAGTGTAATGCGCGGCGCAAGCGCCCTCGGACGACACCATGCAGGAACCCATCGGGTTTTCAGGGGTGCAGACGTTGCCGAAAATCTTGCAGTCGGTGGGTTTTTTCACGCCGCGCAGAATCGCGCCGCATTCGCAGGCCTTGTTGTCGGCCACCGGCTGATATTCAAGCTGGTAGCGGGCTTCGGCGTCGAATCGGGCATAGCGTTCGCGGATTTTCAGCGCGGAGTAGGGCACTTCGCCGAGGCCGCGCCATTCGAAGCTGCGGCGCAGTTCAAACACTTCCGACACCAGGTTCTGCGCTTTCAGATTACCGTCCGGGGTCACCGCGCGGGTGAATTCGTTTTCCACTTCGGCACGGCCTTCGTTGACCTGGCGCACCAGCATCAGGATGGCCTGCATCACGTCGAGCGGTTCGAAGCCGGCGATGACCACTGGCTTGCGGTATTCCTCGGCGAAGAATTCATAGGGCCGGCTGCCGATGATCGTGGAGACGTGCGCCGGGCCGATGAAACCGTCGAGCGGCACGGTGCCGAGTTCGCGCACTTCCGGCGATTCGAGGATGTTGGTGATCGCCGACGGGGTCAGCACATGGCAGCACAGCACGCTGAAATTCTGCATGCCTTCGGCGTCGGCCTGCTTGATCGCCACGGCGGTCGGCGGTGTCGTGGTCTCGAAACCGATGGCGAAGAACACCACCTCCTTGTCCGGGTTGTCGCGCGCGATCTTCAGCGCGTCGGTCACCGCGTAGACCATGCGGATGTCGCCACCGCGCGCCTTGGCGCGCATAAGTGAAAGCCCATCGGAGGCCGGCACGCGCACGGTGTCGGCATAGGTGCAGAGAATCACGCCGTTTTCCAGCGCCAGCTTGATCGCCAGGTCGATGCGACCGATCGGCAGCACGCACACCGGGCAGCCGGGGCCGTGGATCATGCGCACGCTCTCAGGCAGCAGGTCGGGTACGCCGTAACGCGAAATCGCGTGCGTGTGGCCGCCGCAGAATTCCATGAAGTTGTAGCGCCGGTCGGGCCGCACTTCGGCCGCAATGGCGTTCGCCAGACCTTTGGCGACCTCGCCGTCGCGGAATTCGTCGACGTATTTCATGCACCGACCGCCTGTTCCATCAGCCCCGCTTCCGCCATCACCGCCAGCGTTTTCTCGGCTTCTTCCGGGTCGAGTCGGGTCAGCGCGTAGCCGACATGGACGATGACGTAATCGCCGACGGCGACGTCTTCAACCAGCGCCAGCGAGACGTCCTTGCGTACGCCGCCGAGGTCGACGATGGCGGTATCGTTAGCCTGCAGTTCGACAACGCGGGCGGGGATGGCGAGACACATGATGCAGATCCTTTTATTCGGGGCGGCGCTATCGCGGGCAAGTACCCGTGAAGGGTACGCCGGATTCGTAAGCGCTGAAGCGCCAACGACTCCGCTGCCCGCTCCTACCGGGGTTTTACACCGCCAAACGGGCTTCCAACTCGGCAATGCGTTTCTTCAGTAGCTCGACATTGTCCTGCCGCGCCCGGCTGGCTGCGGCCTGACCATTCAGCAACCAGTCCAGCCAGTCCTGCATGCCGGCGCCGCTGGTGGCTGAAACCTGCAGGACGGTCAGTTTCGGGTTGATCCGGCGTGCGTATTCGACGCACTTGTCCACGTCGAAGTTCAGGTAGGGCAGCAGATCGACCTTGTTCAGCAGCATCAGGTCGGCGGCGTGGAACATGTCGGGGTATTTCAGCGGCTTGTCCTCGCCTTCGGTGACCGACAGGATCACTACCTTGTGCGCTTCGCCCAGGTCGAAGGCGGCGGGGCAGACCAGATTGCCGACGTTTTCGATCATCAGCAGGCTGTCGTCGGGCAGATTGAGGCGTTCCAGCGCGTGGCCGACCATGTGCGCGTCGAGGTGGCAGCCCTTGCCGGTGTTGACCTGGATCGCCGGCGCGCCGGTGGCGCGGATGCGGTCGGCATCGTTGCTGGTCTGCTGATCGCCTTCGACCACGGCGACACTGGCCTTGCCGTTGAGCAGTTCGATGCTTTTCACCAGCAGCGTGGTCTTGCCGGAACCGGGGCTGGACACCAGATTCACCGCGAAGATGCCGTGCTCGGCGAAACGCTTGCGGTTGCCGTCGGCGTAGGCGTTGTTCTTGCCCAGGATGTCCTGCTCGATCTTGACCATGCGCTCCTGGCTCAGGCCCGGCGCGTGCGCGTGGGCGGGGCCGAGGCCGTAGTGCAGATCGCCCTTGTGTTCATGGAAATGCGTGCTGTGCGGATGGCTGTGAGTGCTGCCATCGGCATGCGTGTGCGCATGGGAATGGGGGTGGGCGTGGTCATGCGCGTGTTCATGATCGTGAGCGTGGTCATGCGTGTGCGTATGTTCATGCCCCTCGATCCGGGTTTCGCCTTCGCCACAGCCGCAAACGGTACACATCTTTAAACTCCTGAATTGATTCCAAAGTGAGGTTGCATGGTAAGCCAAGACGCGGCTTGCCGCCGATGGGTTTGGCTGGTTCGTTTATCTGCTGCCCGGCAACAGTGCGCCGAGAAAGCCGCGTCGGCTCAACGGTTTTTCGAGTTTTGCCGTGATGCCTTCGGCGGGAACGATTGCGGGGACAACTGCGGGTTCGGCGACGGTGAACACTTCCGCCAGCACCGCTTCCGCCACCGAGCGCGCCTGCGCCATGTCGGCGAACTGGAACATCGGTGAAAACAGCGAACAGCTCAGATAGGCGCCGATGGCGTCTTCATGCGCGTTCATGAAGTCGTAATCGCCGGAGGGCAGCGGCAAGATTTGCATGCTGCCGCTGGATGCAGGTTGCCACAGGGTGTCCGGGCCGGGCAGGCAGATCAGATTCATGCTCCAGGGCGTGATCAGCACGCCGACATGATCGTTCTGCCATGCGCGAAAGCCGATGGCTTCGACGCTCAGCGCCGGATTGCACAGCGACATGCCGCGCATGCGGGTGGCGGCGATGTGGCGGAATGCGGCTTCCAGCGCGGTTGCCGGCGAGCCCGGTGGATTCGGGGAGACGATTTCAGTCATCCAGCACCATGAACTGTTCGCGTGCGCCGTCGCAATTCGGGCAGCGCCAATGTTCGGGCAGCGCGCTAAACGGCGTGCCGGGCGGAATCTGCCAGACCGGGTCGCCCTCAGTCGGGTCGTAGACGTGCCAGCAGATCTTGCATTCCAGCCGCGCTTCGGGCGGCAGGCGGCTGGCATCGCCGAGAAAGGAGCCTTCAAAGGTGTGCATGGGTGGGGATTGTAATCACCCGATCCACTCCATGACTTCAGTCAGGCGTTCAGCGCTGTCGGCCAGGTCTTCGGCAGCGGTGCGCGCGACTTCCGGCGCGTCGGTGATTTCCAGCGTGTTGAGGATCAGCGCGTCCTGCGAATTGTCAGAAGAGCCGCTCGCAATGGCTGGGCTATGGTAAGCGTCCAACCGCCCCACCTATTCAACCGAAGCGATTTCCTTCACCTGATGGCCGCGAAGCGGCAGCAACGAATCGATCTGGCTATTCAGGCAGGTCGGTAACCGGGTCAGGGTATCGCTCAACCAGGCCGCCGGATCAAGGCCGTTGAGTTTTGCTGTCGCCAGCAAGCTCTGAATCGCTGCCGCACGTTTGCCTGCTCGTTCCGAACCCGTGAAGAGCCAGTTCTTTTTCCCAAGCGCGATAGGGCGAATCGCGTTCTCCACCGGATTATTGTCAATCGGCCAATGCCCCGCTGTCGCATACCGGCTCAACGCCGCCCAGCGGCTCAGACTGTAATCGATCGCCTTCGCCGTGCCGCCGCCATGGGCAACACTCGCCCGCGTCTTCAGCAACCAGTCATGCATCGATTCCAGTAACGGCACGGCCTGCGCCCGCCGCAGTTGTGCACGCGCCTCCACCCCCATCTCGCGGCCCTGGGCTTCGATGGCATACAACGCCGCGATTCGGGCAAGCGCCTCCTGCGCGATCGCATTCGCTTGTGCCGCATTCAGGTCGAAGAACTTCCGGCGCGCATGTGCCAAGCAGCCCAACTCGGTGACGCCATGGGCGAACAACGCGTTGTAGCCGCCAAAGCCATCCACCATCAGTGCGCCTTTCCACTGCGCCAGAAAGTTCTGTGCATGCGCACCGGCTCGACTGATTTGATAGTCGAACACCACGATCGGCGGTCCCGTGTTCAGTACGTTGCTGCAATACGCCCATAAATAGGCCCGTCGCGTTCGACCCTTGCCTGGGTCAAGCTGAGCGACTGGCGTTTCATCGGCATGCAGCACATCCTGTTGCAGCAACAATGCAACCAGGCGATCCGCCAGTGGTTGCAGCGCCACGCCGATGCGCCCGACCCATTCGGCCAGGGTCGAACGTGCGAGATTCACGCCGCTGCGCGCGGCGATCTGTTCCAACCGGTAGAGCGGCAGGTGATCCAAGTATTTGCCGATGATCAGCCAAACCAGCAGGCCGACGGAAGCCATGCCACCGTCAATGACGGCGGGGGGAATCGGGGCGGCTTCAACACGATCGCAAGAACGACAGGCGTATTGCGGGCGGATGTGGCGATGCACGATGAATTGTGCCGGGATGACGTCGAGCTGCTCGCTGACATCCTCGCCGATCTTGACCAACGGCGTACCGCATTGGCCGCAGGTGCAGGATTCCGGCTCATGCCGATGTTCGATGCGCGGCAGGTGATCCGGCAGCGGCTGACGACCGGCTCGTTCGCGTTTGGCGCGGGGTTGCGGGATGGCCTGTTCGGCTTCGGCTTCGCAGGCGGCGATGTCGGCTTCCAGAGTTTCCTGGAACAGATCGCGCTGTTCGGCGTTCAGCGCTTCGCTCTTGGCGCCGAAGCGGATGCGGCGCAGGTGGGCGAGTTCAAAGGTGAGCGCTTGGATTTTGGCTTCGGCGTGCTTGAGGGTGGCATCGCGCGCGGCGAGTGCAGCATTCAGCCGCAGGGTTTCGGCTGCCTGTTGTTGCAGCCGGTCGTGCAAATCCTGAATGGTGTTTTGAGCCTTCTCCGGCAAGCCGGGATGGGCTTCGACAGGGACCAGTTCAGGGCGCGAATTCATGCTGGAATTTTACCCGATGAAACCGCCACGAACCCGCATGGGGACTGGCTTCACGCGGTTTCTTTCGGGTAGGCTCAACGTGCCCGAATGGGTAGCAGGGTCAGACGTTCCAGTGCGTCGGTGGCGACGCATCCAGACGTTGCCAGTCGACGCCGGTGATCAGCCAATTCCACTGTGCGGCGGTCAATGTGCATACCGGGGTATCGGCACTGGGCCAGGTGAAGTGACCGCGATGTAGGCGACGTTGGCAGAGCCAGACGCCGGTGCCGTCCCAGATCAGGAGTTTGAGCCGGTTCTGGCGCCGGTTGCGGAAGGCGTAGGCACTGCCGTCGCACGGCGATCGGTCGAGGCTGTTCTGGATGCGCTGGGAGAGGCCGTCAATGCCGGCGCGCATGTCGACGGGTTCGACTACCAGCCAGACTTGGGTGGGTATGGGCGTCATGGCAGCTGCCGGACCAGGTCAGCCAGCCAAGTGGTGTTGGCGTTCGCCAGTTCGATGCGCCAGCCGCCCGGGCTGTGCAGCCGAATCGCTGGCGCGCTGACGGGGGCACCGACGCTGATCGGAACCAGAGTCAGTACTGTTGCTGCCGTTCGTTGCAGTTTGGTCCGCCAGCGGCGGAAGGATTTGATGTTCATTCCGTGTTGCTCGCAGTAAGCAATCTGGCTCAGACCACTTGCCCGCCAGCCTTCAACCTGCTCCCGCCAATAGTCCACGCCTTGCCGTGCCGCCATCGCGCTTCTCCTTGAAAAAGCGGCAAGCTTGCATAGGTGAGTTTCGCTGCGCTAGGTGGGTGGGGTGGACGCTTACGGGCTATGGGAAAGTTGGCGCGGACAAGACGGCGAGGTTTTGCGCACTTGCTGCATCATTACCACCGAAGCAAATGAGGTCATGAAGCCGATTCACGACCGTATGCCAGTGATTCTTCCCCCACAGGACTGGGACGCATGGCTGGATGCTCCAGTGGACAAGATCATGGCCATGGTCACGCCCTTCGATGGGGGCTTAATTCAAGCTTGGCCGGTTAGTAGCCGGGTGAACAAGACGGTCGATGACGACCTCGACCTGATCAGACCCGCCAACTAGGCTGGGCAATCAACTGTCGAGAGTGGATGCGGCTCACTGTTCGACTTGTTTCTGGTGTAGCCTATATGTAGCCTAGATAAAAGATCGTCGTTTTGATTATTTAGTAAGTACTTGATTATTAAATGGTGCCCGGAACCGGAATCGAACCGGTACGGCTTGCGCCGAGGGATTTTAAGTCCCTTTCAAGGCCCAGTATCTACGCGGGTTGCCAGGGTGTTACCCAATAAAATCAACAAGATGGCTTACCGCTAGGTCCCGCATTTTACCGGTGATTACCGCATAAAGTGCAGCAGAATTGCAGCAGCGGACATGGCTTGAATCAGACATTTTCCGCCTTGGTCACATGGTCAAAATCCACCCCCAGCTCTTCAAAGTGCGCCTTGCCGCACTGAATCTTGGCCCACTCTGAGCCGCGCAGTTTGAGCTGGTCTTTGGTGGATTTGGTTTCCCGCACCAGATAGACCTTCTCGTCGTGCTCTTTGACGATGGCCCAGTCCGGGTTGTAGGTGCCGATTGGGGTTTCAATCTTGAACCAGCCGGGGAGCTTCACGAACAGGCGAATGTCCTCGCGGGTGCTCATGGCTTCGGCGAATTGGCGTTCGATTTCGGACTCCCACACCACCACGTCGTATATGGATTTCTCAACCTCCAGCATGTTGCTCAGGTAGCCGGTAATTTCGTTCTCTTCGAACAGCAGCATTTCGTATTCAGCGCCGTTGATACGCTCGTACTTGATACCGGCAATCATGAGTTCATGCAGCTCGGCCTGTATCGCGTAAAGCGCCTGGTCCAGGAACATTTGCGGGTTGTCCTTCACTTCGCCCAAGCGGCCGGACTGGATAAGGATTTGTGCCAGGGTCGAGCGGGTCAACTCGGTCTTGCTCTGAAGGTAGCCCAGCAGGTCGGGGATTTTGCAGGCCTGGTATTCGAGCTGCGCGCTGGTGGTGGCTAATAGCCGGGTGGTCAAACCTTCGCCGTCTATTTCGATGCCGACCTTCTGCACCTGTATCTTGGCCGGCTCGATTTTGTCCATGCCGGCAAGCCGCTTGGCCGCTTTGGCGATAAGGTCTGCCGTGGTGTAGTCCACGGCATAACGGGTGCGGTGCTTGATACGGCTCCAGAGCTCCTTGAAATCTTCGTTCAAGCGCCAGCCTTCAACCAGTCTGGCGGTGCGGCGCTCGCGTTTGTTGCTGATTCGGCCCTCGAACTTGACCCCGCATTCCTCCTCGATTTCGTTCTGAAGCTTGCGGGCGAACTCGTCGTAGCTCTCGTTGGCGATTACCGTCAGACGGTTGATATTGGGGTCGAAGCAGCGCTCGCCGTTTTCCATGACCGGCAGGCGCAATCCGCGCCCGATTTCCTGGCGCTTCTTGATTTCGGACCGAGTCTCGTTGAGCGTGCAAATCTGAAACACATTGGGGTTATCCCAGCCTTCGCGCAGGGCCGAGTGGCTGAAGATAAAGCGCAGCGGCTCGTCCATGGACAACAGGCGTTCCTTGTCCCGCATGATTAGTTCATAGGCCTCGTCGTCGGCCTGGGTGTCGCCGCGCGTGTCTTTGGGGATGCCCTTGAAGGCGGAGAAATAGCCGTTGTGGACGTGCTCCACGGGGAGCGGCGCCAGCTCGCGATATTTCGGCAGAGCCGAAACTTCTTTGTACGCCTCGATAAACCAATGGCGAATCTTGCCGTTTTCCGCCGCGTAGTTCGCCACTCGGTCAATGAAGAACAGGCTCAACACCTTCAACCGCTGCCCTTGCGGCAGGGTGCGCTTGACCCGGAGTTCCTTCTCGAAGTGTTCCTTCACGGATTCGCGAATCTGGACGCGCATGACTTCTTGGGTGCGTCCGCCGTGGGTCTGGCCGACATACAACACCAGCCCATTGGTGAAGCTGACGCTGCCGTCCCCGGCATTGATTTCGTCGATGATGTGGTCACGATACTGCTCCCGCTCGCCAGACTTGTCGAACAGGTCCACGCCACTGCTGCTGACCGAAATGGACTTGCGCTGTGGCCCACTGCCGCTATTCACGTCCAGGGCGAGCTTGGCGGTGATTTTGGTCTTGGTCGCGGTAATGCTCTGGACTTCGATAAAAGGCTGATTGAACTCCGGGTCGTCCATGACTGAGTCCACTTCGATACGTTTGACCAGCTTCAAGTCGTAAGCCTTCACCGGGTCCAGCCGATAGAGCAAGTTGTAGAGATTGCGGTGGGTGGCGGAGTAACGCAGGGTGCAGAGCGGATTCAGGCTGGCAATAGCCGCTTTGGCTTGCTCGCTCTCCATATTCTGCGGCTCGTCCAGGATAACGATAGGGTTGGCCGACTGAATGAACTCAATTGTTGGCGCGCACCGAAAGTTGACCATTTAGAAGGGGGTGTGCGCGTTGAATTTTGACCAGGGTGATTAACCTTCCTCGCTCATTTTTTGAGCAGGGATTTGAAGGAGATGATCACCATGGAAGTAC